>Ga0268255_10000109_pt1 | contig 69191 bp, 57 predicted proteins | sample AgamicOrMarz_FD_200256 | JGI IMG/M metagenome (GOLD analysis project Ga0268255, IMG submission 200256) | Agave microbial communities from Guanajuato, Mexico - Or.Ma.rz (v2) (version 3) | ecosystem: Host-associated > Plants > Phyllosphere > Phylloplane/Leaf | place: Guanajuato, Mexico...
CGGTTTTCGGTGCCATTTCTTAACATCCTTCAAGTGAAACACGGTATGGGAAGTAAGTCCCGCTGCCGAGTGTTTCTTGTCAGTCTCGCTGCATAAGCTACTGTTTCGCCATCAGGTTGTCCAAGGGCCGCTCTTGGCCGATAGCTGACTTCCACGAATGCCAGCTCATGGCCGGATAACGACGGTCTGGCTCAGGCCGTCGCAGTGTTGGTTAAATCCCTGTCTGCTCTGCAATTTCCAAAGCACCATCGATCTCAATGCCCAAGTACCTGACAGTGCTTTGAGTTTCGTATGACCAAGCAGGAGTTGGACTGCCGGCTTGCACATGTGCCGTTCTATACGGAGAGTTAGATCATTCGCGAAGGTGCGAAAATGCAGCCAATTAGATTTTTCATGCAGGGCGCAGCAGCCTCGACATCTATCTGCAGATTGGACCCTCAGCCGAACGGCTTGCTTAGTAACGCAGTCAGCCATCGTCCAAGTCGACTTGCCCAAGCATGACTTTAGCGTCGTTTACATCGATCTAGACAAAGCCAGCTTTCCGGCGTTGATCAGCGTCATTGAAGCTTGTGCGATCGACCCAGAAGACCAGACTCTATTCAGGCAAGTGATCATCCTCTCTGTAATCAGCAATTACGTTAAGACGTTACATAGCGCCCATTCAAAGGGTTCGTTTTTTGCCAATCTGCAAATCAGAGAAAACCGAGCGCCGCTGTCCACGTTATGACTCATCCAACGGCGCAACCATCATCTTCAGGCACTTCAAAAACAGCGGCCGATATTCCTCCGGCAGGCGTTCCAGCAGCTTCCTTTCCACTTCTGTATCACGCGGCAGCACGCGATCCAGTAGCTCGGCGCCCTCGGTGCCGAGGTACAGCTGATAGGCGCGTTGGTCGGTTTTGGCGCTGGTACGGATCAGCATGCCGTTGGCGCACAGGCGTTTGACCATTTCGGCAACGGTGTTGCGATCCATGAACAGGTGACCGGCCAGTGCGTTCTGGGTCAGGCCGGGGTGTTGCGATACCACGATCAGTGCTGCTTTTTGTCGCGGGGTGATCGATTCGCCGGAAAACTCTGCGTTGAACAGTTCTTCCGCGACGAAGTGTGCCCGCCGCAGCAGGTGGGAAACGATGTCTTCCAAGTGAAACTGGTCGACGAGTAGCTGGCTTTGGGAAGAAAGTTTCGCGGGCTCTGGCGTGCGTGTGGATGGCATTGGACGTCCGGTCATTCCTTGCGGTGGCGATCCTTTGGGGATCAATCATAAGTACGTGCACGTACTATTTGTTAGGCAAATCAGCCAGTTAAGTATGGGTCTTCCGGCACGGCGAAACAAGTCTGCCAATAATCAACGTGCACGTACTATTGTTTTGCTGGCTGACTGCCAAAAAGTCGTTGACAGGCCGTATGACCGGTCATAGCATCGGCTCCATAAAGGACGTATACGTACTTAATGAGAATAACAAAATGACCTGGTCAGCGACCCCGGCAACTGCTGTTACATGGACTCCTCTGGTCAGCCGCGCCTTGCCTGCGCCGCATTTTGCCTATAGCCCTGTGGTACGGGCCGGCGGTTTCATTTTCGTCTCGGGAATGGTCGGTCTCGACCCGGCCCACGGCGGCCTGGTAGACGGCGGTATGGCCGCAGAGGTACAGCAGATCCTGATCAACCTCAGCGAATTGTGCAAGGAGCTGACGTTCGGACTGGAGAAATTGATGTTGGTGCGGATCTATTGCGCTGACTTCAGCCAGTTCGGCGTGCTCAATCAGCATTGGCAAGCTTTCTTCGAGGGGCGCACCCCACCTGCGCGAACTTCGCTAGGGGTTGATGCGCTGCCGTTGGGGGCGTTGGTTGAAATGGAATTCCAGTTCGCGATTGATTCTTCACTGCTTTGATGCAATACAAAAAGAACAGGAGAAGCGACATGGCAAACGGTGAAATTATCAGCGGGTTTCTGGCCCCTCATCCACCGCACATTCTTTATGCGGAAAACCCACCGCAGAACGAACCACGCTCCCAGGGCGGCTGGGAACAATTGCGCTGGGCGTATGAGCGGGCGCGCGCCAGTGTCGAGGCGTTGAAGCCGGACGTACTGCTGGTGCACTCGCCGCACTGGATCACGTCCGTGGGGCATCATTTCATCGGTGTCGAGCACCTGGCCGGGCGCTCGGTCGACCCGATCTTTCCCAACCTGTTTCGCTTCGACTACTCGATAAAATTCGACGTCGAACTGGCCGAGGCCTGCTGTGAAGAAGGCCGCAAGGCAGGGCTGCAGACCAAGATGATGCGCAACCCGCGTTTTCGCGTCGACTACGGCACCATCACCGCACTGCATATGATCCGTCCGCAGTGGGACATTCCAGTGGTGTCGATCTCGGCCAACAACACGCCTTATTACCTGAGCATGGAAGAGGGCCAGGTGGAGATGGATCTGTTGGGCAAGGCCACCCGCGAAGCGATCGCCAAATCGGGCAAGCGCGCGGTGCTGCTGGCGTCCAACACTCTATCGCATTGGCATTTTCATCAAGAGCCGGAGCCGCCAGAAGACATGACCCAGGAACATCCGCAGAGCCAACTGGGCTATCAGTGGGACATGCGCATGATCGAGCTGATGCGGCGCGGGGAAATGAATGAAGTCTTTCGTCTGCTGCCGCAGTTCATCGACGAGGCGTTCGCCGAAGTGAAGTCCGGTGCGTTCACCTGGATGCACGCGGCCATGCAGTACCCGCAACTGGCGGCGGAACTGCACGGCTACGGCACGGTAATCGGCACTGGCAACGCGGTAATGGAATGGAATCTGCTCAAGGCCGGTCTCGCCCGTGCCGCAGCAGAAGCCGCCTGAACCTCGCGACTCGCAGACCTCTTTTCAAGGTGAACAACCATGACGCTTGTATCGGCTTTTCTGGTCCACGGTAGCCCGCTGCCGCAACTTTGCCCCGATGTGCCCAATTGGCAGCGCTTCCAACAGGCCATGCAACAGGCCGGCGCCGCATTACGTGCCTCTCGGCCCGACGTGGTGCTGCTCTATTCCACGCAATGGTTCGCCGTGCTTGATGAGATCTGGCTGACCCGGCGCCGCAGCGAAGATATTCACGTCGACGAAAACTGGCACGAATTCGGTGAGATGGCCTATGACTTGTACAGCGATGTGAGCCTGGCCAACGCTTGCATCGAGGCCTGCCGGGCCCAAGGCGTGAATGCCCGTGGCGCCGATTATCAAGGCTTTCCGATCGACACCGGAACCATCGTCGCCAGCACCGCGCTTAGTGTCGGCAGCGAAGCGTTGCCGCTGGTGGTGGCGTCCAACAACCTCTACGACAACGCCGAAGCGACCGAGAAGCTGGCGGCGATTGCCGTGGCCTGCGCTGCCGAACAAGGCAAGCGCGTGGCAGTGGTGGGCGTCGGTGGCTTGTCCGGGAGCCTGTTTACCAAACCCATCGAAGCGCAGGACGACCGCATCGTCCACGCAGAAGAAGACGCCTGGAATCGCAAGGTTCTGGCGCTGATCGAGGCGGGCGATGTCGATGCGCTGCGCGAAGTGCTGCCGGCCTATGCCGCCGAAGCGCGGGTGGACATGGGTTTCAAGCATTTCCACTGGTTGCTCGGCGCACTCGGTGGGCGTTTCCAGGGCGCCACAGTGCATCACTACGGCGCGTTGTATGGCAGCGGCGCCGCTGTCGTGGAGTTCAACCCCTGAGGGGATGAACGAGCAGGTGCGCGATCTCGCTCATCACCGCTGCTGAAGCGCGCCGCATCAATTTTTTTCCGTAGACCGTTTGCGTTGCCGTTGCAACGCAAGCCGTGCATGCCTGCGCCCGCGATTTATCGGGCCGGGCCTCTGCAAATTCGCGAGCCGGCTGCAGGCTCGCCGTCAGCCGTGTCATTGAGGTCAGTCATGAAAAACTATCGAAATTTTATCAATGGTCGCTGGGTCGAGAGCCCGCGCACCTTCGAGGACATAAGCCCGGTCGACGGCTCCGTCGTCGCCGTGGTCCATGAGGCTGGCCGCGAGCTGGTGGACGAGGCGGTCAAGGCTGGCCATCGCGCCGTCGCTGGCGCCTGGGGCCGCACCAGCGCCGCTGAACGTGTCGACGTCCTGCGCCGGATCGCTGACGAAATGGAGCGTCGCCAGGCCGATTTCCTGGCCGCCGAAATGGCCGACACTGGCAAGCCGCTGGCCATGGCCTCGGTGATCGACGTGCCACGCGGCATCGCCAATTTCCGTACCTTCGCAGACATCCTCGCCACCGCGCCGCTGGACAGCCATCGCCTGGACCTGCCAGACGGTGCCTACGCGTTGAACTACGCCGCCCGCAAGCCACTCGGCGTGGTCGGAGTGATTTCCCCGTGGAACCTGCCGTTGCTGTTGCTGACCTGGAAGGTCGCACCGGCCTTGGCGTGCGGCAACGCGGTGGTGGTCAAACCTTCCGAAGACACTCCCGGCACCGCGACGCTGCTCGCCGAAGTGATGCAAGCCGCCGGTGTACCGGATGGCGTGTTCAACCTGGTGCACGGTTTCGGTCCGGACTCGGCCGGCGAGTTCATTTCCCGGCACCCGGACATCAGCGCCATCACATTCACGGGCGAATCACGCACGGGCACCACCATCATGCGTGCTGCCGCCGAAGGAGTTAAGCCGGTGTCGTTCGAGCTGGGCGGCAAGAACGCAGCGATCATTTTCGCCGACTGCGACTTCGAGAAAATGATCGACGGCATGATGCGCGCGCTGTTTCTCAACAGCGGTCAGGTGTGCCTGTGCTCCGAACGGGTGTATGTCGAACGGCCGATTTTCGAGCGTTTCTGCACAGCGATTGCCGAGCGCATCAAGGTGATGAAAATCGACTGGCCCCACGATCCTGCCACGCAGATGGGGCCACTGATTTCGGCCAAGCATCGCGACAAGGTGCTGAGTTACTTCGAACTTGCGCGCCGGGAAGGTGCGACCTTCATCGCCGGTGGCGGCGTACCGCATTTTGGTGATGCACGTGATAACGGCGCATGGGTCGAGCCGACCGTCATTGCCGGGCTGTCCGACGACGCCCGTTCGGTGCGCGAAGAAATCTTCGGGCCGATCTGCCACGTGTCGCCGTTCGACAGCGAGCGTGAAGTCATCGCCCGCGCCAACGACACCCGTTACGGCCTGGCCGCCACCATCTGGACCACCAACCTGAGCCGCGCGCACCGCGTCAGCGAGGCCATGCGCGTGGGCATCAGTTGGGTAAACACCTGGTTTTTGCGCGATCTGCGTACGCCGTTCGGTGGCGCTGGATTGTCCGGCATCGGCCGTGAGGGCGGCATGCACTCACTGAACTTTTATTCGGAACTGACCAACGTCTGCGTACGCATTGACCAGGAGAGCGAGCAATGAGCGAACAACTTCAACGAGTTGCCGATCTGCTCGACCAGGCGGCCACAAGCGGCGAACCGGTGCTGCCGGTCCGCGATCAGTTGGCCTCGATTGCCGACGCCTACCGGGTGCAACAGCTCAACACCCAGCGCCAGGTCCACGCCGGGCGGCGTATCACCGGGCGCAAGATCGGCCTCACCTCGCATGCGGTGCAGCAGCAGTTGGGCGTGGATCAACCGGACTTCGGCACCTTGTACGACAGCATGGAGGTCGCCGATGGCGAGGCGATCGCCTGGCCGCGCCTTATGCAGGCCAAGTGCGAGGCGGAAGTGGCGCTGGTGCTGGAGCGCGATCTGGACCGCGAAAACATCGTGCTAAGCGATTTGCTCGCGGCTACCGCCTATGCACTGCCTGCCATTGAGGTGGTCGGTAGCCGCATCGCCAACTGGAACATCAGCATTCTCGACACCATCGCCGACAACGCCTCGGCCGGCCTCTACGTGCTCGGCCAGCGGCCGGTGAAACTTGCCGATCTGGATTTGCGCCTGGCCGGCATGGTCATGGAGCGCCAGGGCGAGCCCGTATCTTTCGGCGTCGGTGCGGCATGCCTGGGTCACCCCTTGAATGCCGCGTTGTGGCTGGCGCGCACCCTGGTCGATATGGGCACGCCACTGCGGGCCGGCGATGTGGTGCTCAGCGGTGCCTTGGGACCGATGGTCAGTGTCGCGCCCGGTGATGTTTTCGAGGCACGCATTCAGGGTCTGGGCAGCGTCCGGGCCTGTTTCGAACCCGCCAATTGAGGTGATCCGCATGAAAATTCAACGTATTGCCCAGCGCCTCGATGAGGCGGCCCGGCTCGCTCAGGCGACCCTGCAACTCAGCGGTGAAGACACCGTCACGCTGGACGAGGCCTATCAGGTGCAGCGCCAGTTGATCGAACAACGTCTTGCCCGTGGCGCGCGTCAGGTGGGCATGAAAATGGGCTTCACCAGCCGCGCGAAAATGGCCCAGATGGGTGTTTCCGATCTGATCTGGGGGCGCTTGACCTCGGACATGTGGATCGAGGAGGGCGGCAGCATTGATTTGTCCCGGTATGTGCACCCGCGTGTCGAGCCGGAGGTCTGCTTTCTGCTCGGCAAGCGCCTGCAAGGGCAGGTGACGCCGTTGCAGGCCTTGGCCGCAGTCGAAGCCGTCGCGCCGGCGCTGGAGGTAATTGACTCGCGCTACCGCGACTTCAAGTTTTCGCTGCCTGACGTGGTCGCCGACAACGCTTCGTCGTCCGGCTTCGTGGTCGGCGGATGGCAGCGGCCCGACACCAATCTCGACAATCTGGGGCTGGTGATGAGCTTCGACGGCCGCGCGGTGGAGATGGGCAGCACGGCGGCGATCCTCGGGGCACCAGTACGTGCGCTGGTGGCGGCGGCGCGCCTGGCTGCGCAGCACGGCGAAGCGCTGGAACCCGGCAGCCTGGTGCTGGCCGGTGCCGCGACGGCAGCCGTGGCGTTGCGTCCGGGGGTCGCGGTGCGTTGTGAATTCCAGCATCTGGGCAGCGTGGCGTTCCAAACGCTGCGCGAGGAGTAAAGCCATGAGTGACAAAGCGCAAACCCGTGCCCGCGTGGTCGATGGCAAGGCCACCCCGCTGGGCGCCTTTCCGCACGTCAAACGCGCCGGTGACTTTCTGTTCGTTTCCGGCACCAGTTCGCGCCGCCCCGACAACAGCATCGCCGGTGCCGAGCTGGATGCCACTGGGCGCGTGCGCCCGTGCATTGAAGTGCAGACCCGCGAGGTGCTGAACAACATTCGCGACATTCTGCGCAGTGTCGATGCCGACCTCGAAGACGTGGTTGAGGTGTGCAGCTATCTGGTCAACATGAACGATTTTGCTCAGTACAACCAGGTCTACGCGCAGTTCTTCGACGCCGACGGCCCGACGCGCACCACTGTAGCCGTGCACCAGTTGCCTCACCCGCATCTGGTCATCGAAATCAAAGCCGTGGCCTACAAGCCATTGCGCTGAACCCACTCACCGAGTGCGGGCCGCAGCCGAGGGGCTGGCCTGCACTCGACAGGAGAAGAACAGATGTCATCTGCTCGCATTCCCGTGGCAATCATTGGCTCGGGCAACATCGGCACCGATCTGATGATCAAGATCCTGCGCAAATCCGACATGCTCGAAGTGGCTGCAATGGTCGGCATCGACCCGACCTCCGACGGTCTGGCGCGTGCCGAACGTCTCGGCGTGCCCACCACCGCAGAGGGCATCGACGGACTGCTCGCGCTGCCCGATTTCAAGAAAATCCGCATCGCCTTTGACGCCACTTCGGCAGGTGCGCACAAGGTGCATGACGCCAGACTGCGCGACCATGGTGTGCGCGTCATCGACCTGACCCCGGCCGCGCTTGGGCCTTTCGTGATTCCGGTGGTGAACTTCGCCGAGCATGCCGAGGCGCCGAACCTGAACATGGTCACCTGCGGTGGCCAGGCGACCATCCCGATCGTGCATGCAGTGGCGAGCGTGGCGCCGGTGCATTACGCCGAAATCGTCGCGGCGATTTCCAGCAAGTCTGCCGGCCCCGGCACCCGCGCCAATATCGATGAGTTCACCGAGACTACGTCTCGCGCCATCGTAGAAGTGGGCGGAGCCGCCCGTGGCAAGGCGATCATCGTCCTCAACCCGGCCGAGCCGCCGCTGATCATGCGCGACACCATCTACTGCTTCGTGCCGCCGGATGCCGACACCCAGGCAATCGCCGGCGCCGTCGAGGCGCGGGTCGCTGAAGTGCGTCGTTATGTGCCGGGTTATCGGCTCAAACAACAAGTTCAGTTCGAGCACTTCGGCGAGGACAACCGGCAGAACATTCCCGGTCTGGGCTGGAGCACCGGCATCAAGGTCGCGGTGTTCCTCGAAGTGGAAGGTGCCGGGCATTACCTGCCGGCGTTCGCTGGCAACCTCGACATTATGACCAGCGCGGCGTTGACCGTCGCCGAACGTATTGCCCAAGCGCAACTCGCCGCTGAAGGGGTGGGAAAATGATCGACAAGAATAGAAAAATCCACGTTTCCGACGTCACCCTGCGCGACGGTATGCATGCCGTGCGTCACCGCTACAGCCTCGAACAAGTTGCACGGATCGCCCAGGCGCTGGACGACGCCGGCGTAGACAGCATTGAAGTTGCGCACGGCGATGGCTTGCAGGGGTCGAGTTTCAACTACGGCTTTGGTGCCCACACCGATCTTGAGTGGATCGAGTCGGCGGCGGCAGTGGTCAAGCGTGCCCGCATTGCAACGCTGTTGCTGCCGGGGATCGGCACCGTGCACGACCTCAAGGCTGCCTACAACGCCGGCGCGCGCATCGTGCGCGTGGCCACCCACTGTACCGAAGCCGACGTATCCCGCCAGCACATCGAATACGCCCGTTCTTTGGGTATGGACACCGTCGGTTTCCTCATGATGAGCCACATGCAAACCCCCGCCGGACTCGCCGCGCAAGGCAAGCTGATGGAAAGCTACGGTGCACAGTGCGTCTACGTGGTGGACTCGGGCGGGGCGATGAACATGTGGGACATTGCCGAGCGCTTCAAGGCCCTCAAGGACGTGCTCGACCCGGCAACCGAGACCGGCATGCATGCCCATCACAACCTCAGCCTCGGCGTGGCCAACAGCCTGATTGCGCTTGAAAACGGCTGCGATCGCATCGATGCCAGCCTCACCGGTATGGGCGCCGGCGCAGGTAATGCACCGATGGAAGTGTTCATCGCCGCGGCCGAGCGCATGGGCCTGAACCACGGCTGTGATGTGAAAAAGCTGATCGATGCCGCCGAAGACATCGTCCGCCCTATGCAGGAGCGGGTGGTGCGGGTCGACCGCGAAACGCTCGCGCTGGGTTATGCCGGGGTTTATTCAAGCTTCCTGCGCCACGCCGAAGCGGCCGCCAGCAAATACGGCTTGTCGGCTTTCGACATCCTCGTCGAGTTGGGCAAGCGCCGGATGATCGGCGGCCAGGAAGACATGATCGTCGACGTTGCCCTCGACATGCTCAAAAAGACCTGAAGCGCTTATTTGCAGGTTTTTCCGATAAGGCCCGCATGTGATTCGGGCCTGACCTGGGGCGGCTGCGCTTGTGAAAGGTGAGCGCCTGCCTGGTTTTTTCGCCAATCAATGGGTAGACACGATGAACAATAACAACAGTGCAGTAAGCCCATCTCTTGTCACCGCGCGGCTGTTACTGGGCTGCTCGCTGACCGCGCCGGCCGCGCAAACCCTCGCCACCGAAGGTGGCGGCTCCATGTACCCTATGGGTGCCGAGAACTACTTGTCTGGCGCCATGCCGCCACCGGGCCTGTATGGCACCGTCTACGCCCAGCGTTACCGCGCCGACCGTTTGCGCGGCAATGACGGGCGGCAGCTGCCAGTGGACTTCCGCCTGCGCGCCGATGTCATTGCGCCGCGCGTCGTGTGGGTCACCGAGCAGAAGGTGTTGGGCGGCAGTCTGGCGTTCCATGCCATCGCGCCGCTGGTCGAGTTGAAGGTCTCGCTCGACGGCACCAGTCAGCGCAAGCGCGAGCTGGGCGACATCACGTTCGGCCCCGGCCTGGGCTACCACTACAGTGAAAAAATGCATGCCGCCTATGGCATCGATTTCTTCGCTCCCACGGGACGTTTTGACCGCGACGATCTGGTCAATATCGGCCGTAATTACTGGACCGTGCAACCGGTGGCGGCCTTCAGCTACGTCGATCCGAACGGGCTGAACATCGACATCAAGACCATGTACGACTTCAACCTGCGCAACCGCGACACTGATTACCGTTCCGGCCAGGAGCTGCACGCCGACTATGCCATTGGCTGGGGCCTCAGCAATGGCTGGGTGCTCGGTGTGGGCGGCTACGTGTACCGGCAGACCACCGACGACGATGTCCGCGGTGAGCGGGTCGAGGACAATAAAGGCCGCGCGTTCGCCATCGGCCCATCGATCAAATACAGCAGTCAGCGGGGTTGGTTCGTGACCGCAAAGTGGCAGCAGGAGCGCGCGGTGCGCAATCGCGCCGAAGGCGACGCCTATTGGCTAAAGCTCGTTTTTCCGTTCTGACCTCTTGCCGAACGATTGCCAATGGCGTTGGCCCCCAAGAACTCCCCGGAGCATGCCTGTATGAAAATCCCGATCTACCAACGTTTTACCACGACGGCGCAGCTTGACGAGCAGTACGACATCGAGGCCTCGGTCAAAGACTTCGATGGCTATGTTCAGCAGTTCATCGAGCAAAGCCAAATCGCATGCGCCCAACTGCCCAATAGGCTGGACGTGCCCTACGGCCCGACCTTGGACGAAACCTTCGATGTGTTTTTCCCCCAACAGGCAACCCCCGGAACCTTGCGCCCGGCAGTGTTCTTCGTTCATGGCGGTTACTGGCGGGCGACCACCAGCAAGGAGTGGAGCTTCGTGGCCAAGGGCTTGGCCGCGCTGGGCGTGGTGACGGTGGTTGAGAACTACACGCTGGCACCGAAAGTCACCATTGCCGAGATCGTACGCCAGCATCGCGCGGCGTTCTGCTTCCTGTGGCGCAACGCCGAGCGGTTCGGGATTGATCGCGAGCGCATCGTGGTGGTCGGGCATTCAGCTGGAGCCCACGGAGTGGCCGAGCTGCTGGCGACCGATTGGGTGGGCGACTATGGCCTGCCGGCCCAACCCTACCAAGGCGCCATCGCTGTCAGCGGGGTGTTTGACTTGCGTCCGCTACCGCATACCTTTCTGGCCTCGACGATTGATTTCACTTGGCAATCAGTCGAGTCGCTGAGCCCGATATTGCACATTCCGGCGCGGCTCCCGCCCCTGATGCTGGCCTACGGGCTGCGCGAGACGGACGAATTCCGCCGCCAGACGATGGACTATGCCTGCGCCTGCATAGAACAAGGCGCACCTGCCGAGCTGCTCGCGCTGGACTCAGACCATTTCAACATCCTCGACGACCTGGCGGCAGGCAGCGGCCCCATGGTGCAGTGGATCAAGCGGTGGCTAAAACTGGACGCTGCTCGGGCCTGAATCCGACAGTGATCTTTGCCTGGTTGTAACTGCTCTTTTGCTCGCTGAGCGCGTTGGCTTGTTGCATTGATGCTTCGCGAATCCGACTCAAGAACAACCTGGCTGTGAACTTTAAAATCAACAAAAGGTAGGGTTCTCAATGAAATGCAAAATTGCCGTGTCGCTATTGCTGGCCTCTGTGGCCTTCGGTGTTCAGGCCATAGAGAACAATGTTGCCTGCGAAAAACCACTGCCGCTGTCGGCGCCTCAGGATGAATGGTCACTGTTTCAGGAAACGGTGAAGCGCGCACCCGCGGTCATGGGCGATGTGCACCGTGAATATTATGGCAAAGGCCTGGATAACTTCGGCGACCTGCGTTTACCCAAAGGCAAAGGGCCGTTTCCTGTTGTAGTGGTTGTTCACGGTGGGCGCTGGAGCGCTGATGTCAGCCTCGACTACATGGCGCCGGTCGCTGATCTGCTGACGAAGGCAGGCTTCGCGACGTGGAACATCGAATACAGTCGTGTGGGCAGTTACGGCGAATGGCCGAACTCTTTCAAAACGGTCGCCAGCGCGGCGGACAAGTTGCAGGAGCTGGCGAAGACGTACCCGTTGGACTTGAAGAAAACGGTCACCATTGGTCACTCATCGGGGGGGCATTACGCGCTGTGGCTGGCCGGTAGAAGGCTGTTGAAGCCGGAGTCTGAACTGTATGCCGCAAACCCGTTGAAAATCTCCGGCGTGGTCGTGCTCGATGGTGTGGTCGACTTGGCGTGGTATTCGACCCTGCCGCGCGGCGATGTTCAGGCCAAGGTGCTTGGCAACATTCAAGGTGAGGCGCTGCAGAAGCGTTTGCAGGAAGTCTCCCCGGCGCAGATGCCACTGGTAAAAGTCCCGCAGATATTCATCACCAATCAGAGTGACCGTTTTCCCTCCGTTCGCGATTACGTGAAGCGCGCGACTACCGCGGGCGTGCAATCGCGGTATGACGCGCTGTGTGATTCCAATCACTTTGCTCCCGTGAACACGGCCAACGCCGAGATGGCAGAGAAGCTGGTCAAGTATGTGTCCGAACTGTCCCGATAAGGTTTTGGTTAACTGACTTTTGGTCGCTTCGTAACAGTCCGCTATTGGCATATAAAAATAATAAAAGTTGAGGGTTATCCCTATGTGGCTTCCTGTAAAGAGTGGAGCTGTGCTGGCGTGTGTCTTGCCCGGCATGCTGCTGAGTGTTGAAGCGCTGGCGGAGAATTCCGACAGCGGTTTTTTTAAGGGAAGTTCTCTGACACTGGATACCCGGCACTGGTATTCCAAAGAGATCGGCAGGCGAGACACGGTATACCGTTATCGTACCGATGATGGGCCACGGGTTTCGCATGACCGAGTCGCCTGGCAACAGGGCTTCAAGCTGGGTTTTATCTCCGGGTATACACCTGGGGCGGTGGGCGTCGGGCTTGATCTCGCTGCATATTCGGTCGTTGCACTGGAGCGCAACCCCGCTGATGCGGCAGGCGGCAGTAACCGCATGCTGGTCAACAGTGACGGTGATGTCGAGCCGACCTGGAGCCGCCTGGGCGTTGCCGCGCTGAAGTTGCGAATGGCTGAGTCGGAATTGAAAATCGGCCGTCATCAAGTGGCCAACCCCGTGATGAACTTTTCCGATACACGTACCGTGCCGGCGTCTTTCGATGGATGGTCGTTTGAAAACTCATCCATCAAGGGGCTGGTAGTGAAGTCGGGTTATTTCTCGAAAATGGCGCCCCGGTATGCGGCGGGTACAGAGCCTATAGGGCTTCAATATGCAATGCGCCCGGTCAGCAGTGACTGGACCGCCTACGTGGGGGGGGATTACACCAGTGCAGGCGGGTTGAAGAGCAGTGTCTATGTTTCCCGTATTCAGGATATCTGGGACCGCGAGTATCTAGGCATAGGCGGGGACTTGAAGGCAGGAGAGATAAAAACCTCCGTCAAGCTGTCGGTTTACAACACGCAATCCAGCGGAAGACAAGAGGCGGGGTATATCGATCAACAGGCCTATGGTCTGACGGTTACCCCTAGCTTCAAGAATCATACTGTCGAGTTTGGCCTGCAGAAAATTGTCGGTGAAGAATTCTTCGATTACGTTAAAGAGTCGAATGCCATTTCGTTGCCCAACACCATGGTTTCCTATTTCAACGGGCCGAACGAAACCTCGTTTCAGATCAAATATATCAACGACTGGGCGGCTTACGGCGTGCCGGGTTTCAAAAGCATACTTTGGCATACACGCGGCTGGGGCATCGATGGCACCGGCTACAACGGAGGCAGCAAAGGTGTTTATACCGCTTCACCGCTTCAGGATAACGAGCACCATAATGAAACCGGTGTTTTCGCCAGTTATACCTTCCAGGGAACCGAGCTGAAGGGGGCCAATATCCTTGCCGGTTACGCCTGGCATCGCGCGAGCAGTCATCAGGTCGAGGGCAACTTTGACGAGCTGCGGGTCATCGTGAAAATACCGGTGTCGTTGTTCTGAGATTCCACCGCGTCGCGCTTGGTCTGGTGGATATTCATCCTCCTGCCGCGCATCTTCGGGTGCGCGGCAGGGTGGTCGTCGAAGACTTTAATCAACCAAAGGGGGGGACGCCCGTGACGGGCAGCTTCTGGCCGAACTGTGCCATTCGTGGAGGGCAGAAAGCGGGCACATCGCGCCCCGGCCCCATTTCGCATTGATTGGATCTCGAGGCAGGCTGGTATCCTAGACTTGGAGCAAACCGGGGCATATAACGGAGATGGTTACCTCACTTGGAGCTCATTCAGAAGGAATAAAAGTGAGTCTGGCGCTCCGGCGTGCGCTTTAACTGAGCGATGCTGATCCCAAGACATTGCATCGTCGGTGCAAAAGTCCCCCACACAATCCATGTTCACTTCGTCATCAAGCAGTCCAATCGGAATCCAGAAGTAAGGCGCATCTCGAAGGGCATTAGGGACAGTAGAGCCACATCGCATACAGAAATCGCTTCTGTACCCACTTGGTTTACGCCAGCTGCTTACTTCGCCTTCTCCCGCCTCCCACCCAAAGTCACTGTCTTTGACAATGGTTGCTAGATTATGGCCAACCCCGGTTTGTTTACGGCAAAGAGAACAATGGCAACGATAAAAAAATCTTGGTTGGACGTTAAGGGAAAATCGAACAGTTCCACAAAGACATTGCCCTGACAACATACCTATTTCCTTAAAAGAAAAAATCCCAAGTCGTCCATCATCGCCCTAAACGTTGTGCTCGGGAAGGCGTGAAGAACCGCTGCAATTTCTCAGGCCGGTTCATACGCTTCCATTTACGCATGTCATCCCTGCTGCGCCAGCAGCTCACGCGCATGTCACCACTGAACTGACACGTTGAGATGCAAGGATTCTCGATGTCTTTACCCCTTACCTATCGCGAGCGGTAGCTGTGGAAGCGTTCTCTAGCGAAGGGCAGCAATCGGCCAAAAGCGGACCCTCAGATTCGTTCCGCTTTCGACCCAAAGCTGACGGTCGGATTGCTCAGATTCAGATTGAGCAAGCCGGTCGCTCACCCAACCTCTCTACCAACCTTACGAGATAACCGTCGGGATCCTGTACGATGAATTCGCGCTGGCCTACTTCTACATTTTCAGCCCGATACCAGGTGTCTTTGCATTCTCGATAGAGTGGACATCCAGCCGAATCAAGTTTTTGGATGATGAGTGCGACAGCCTCAACATCAATCTGCAGGTTGATGCCTCTTCCAAACGGCTTGGTCAACGGCGCAGTCAGCCATTGACCCGCGTTCGAATCAACCTGCTCAAGCATTACTTGAGCACCATTCAAATCAAGGTATGCAAATCCATCTTCCGGGCGTTGATAAGCTACTTTGAACCCCAGACGAGAAACCCAAAAAGCCAGGCTGCTATCCAGGTTGGTGACCATTAACTCCGGAACCAGTTTGTTACGTTCGAACATGAGATGACTTCCATTTCAAAAGGCTTGTTTTTTGCGGGCGGGCATGTTCTGCACTGATGGCTTCGATGCCACGACGGGATCGTGGCGAGCGCGATGATGCGCGCTCGGGTGGGAATTATCGAGTCGCATTGAGTGGCAGCTTCTGGCCGTAAGCAGCCGTTCAAGCCTGCTCGTTTCTGCGGCGGTAGATGCCCATCTCGTAGTCGCTACTTTGCTCTCACCGTCCACAACTGATCTAACTTCGTCGTGTAACTTTGACTCATCAGCTCCCGACGCATTGCCCAACCAGGCGCTGCAGGGACGCTGGCTAAACGCAGCACTCCCTTTCCCCAGCGGCCATTTATCTCATCCAGAACGCTCATCACCTTGTCCGCCATCACGGGTTGCGAATGGGCGAACAGGTCATCAGTGAATTCGCCGGGCTGTCGCAAATCCATCAGCAGCACTTCCGCCTTGCTGTATTTGTAGCCGGGACGGAAAAGACGATTGACCGCTTCGGTCGCAGCCTTCGTCATCAGCCGCACGTCATTGGTCGGGTACGGCAACTCCACCAAGGCGCCATTCGCATATTTCGCTTCGTCAGGATTGAACATGCCGGTGCGAATGCTCACGCGAATCTTCTTGCACAGCGAGTTTTGCGCTCGGAGCTTTTCCGCTGCGCGCTGGGTGTAGGTGGCGACGGCTTCTCTGATCGGCTCGATCTGTGTGAGTCGCGTGCCGAACATCCTGCTGCAGCAAATCTCTTGCTTGGGTGGGTCAGCTTCACCCAGTTCCAAACATGGGGTACCGGCTAGCTCGCGAGCCGTTTTCTCGATCACCACGCTGAATTTCTGACGAAGCATCCACGGATCGGCTTTTGCCAAGTCCATTGCAGTCTTGATGCCCATTGTTTCCAGATGAGACTTCATGCGCTTGCCAATGCCCCAGACTTCGCCGACGTCGGTGTTGCGCAGCGTCCAGTCGCGTTTGAACGGATCGCACAAATCCACTACGCCGCCGGTGATATCGAGCAGCCGTTTGGCTGTGTGGTTGGCGAGCTTGGCCAGTGTCTTCGTGCGCGCGATCCCCACCCCGACTGGAATGCCTGTGCGCTTGAGAAGGGTGGAGCGCATGTGCCTGCCAAACGCGGACAGATCTCCAGGCATGCCAGTCAAATCAGCAAATGCTTCATCAATGCTGTAGACCTCAAGTGCCGGCACCATCGATTCGATGATCGTCATGACGCGTTCGCTCATGTCTCCGTACAGTGCGTAATTACTGCTGAAGGCCACGATCCCATGCCGGCGTAGATGGTCTTTGATCTGGAAGTACGGCTGGCCCATTTTTACGAACGGCTTGGCGTCGTAGCTACGCGCGATCACACAGCCGTCATTGTTGGACAGCACCACGATAGGTGTCTTGGCGAGGTCCGGTCTAAAGACGCGCTCGCAGCTCGCGTAAAACGAGTTGCAGTCGATCAGGGCGAAGACAGGCTCACGTGTTGTCATGATCGCGCACGCTGTATTTCACAACGCCCCAGATCACAAGCTCATCGCCTTCCATGACATGTCTCGCCGGATATCTTGGGTTCTCTGACACAAGCATCACGGCGTTCTCGCGCAGAAGCAGGCGCTTGCAGAACGGTTCCGAATTCAACGCGGCGATAACGATATCGCCACTGACCGCCTCAATGCTCCGATCGACGATCACCATATCCCCGGAGTAGATACCCGCGCCTTGCATACTGTCTCCATCTATCTTTACCAGGTAAACGTGCGGCGCCCGGATATCGAAAAGCTCATCCAGGGAAATGTGCTTTTCGATGTGATCAGCCGCAGGAGAGGGAAAGCCCGCCGGTACCTTGGATGAATAAAGTGGCAGCTTCTTACCGCCAGTAGCGAGTGGGCCGAGAAGGGTGATGCTCATGATGCAAGCCTTAGAAGGTTAACTGTACATGCATACAGTTAACGATTTGGTTCGCTTGCGGTCAATCTCATAGGTACGACAATTCGACGGGTGACAGCATGTGCGGACGCTACTCGATCTACGAGTCGATGGATCACTATCTTAAGGAGCTTGCGCCAAAGCAGTTGGTGATCAATGGCTATGACCTCTGGCCAGTCGAGCGGTACAACGTCGCACCGTCAACGCGGGTGGAAATCATCCGGCCGGTGGAAGAGGGCCTGAGCATCGATAAGGTCAAATGGGGATGGGCGCCATTCTGGGCGAAGGGAAAGCGTCCTGACCCTATCAACGCGAGAGTCGAGACCGTCATCACCGGCAAGTTTTTCAATCAGCTCTGGCCAAACGGACGCGTGCTTGCTCCGGCGAATGGCTGGTTCGAATGGGTGAAGGACGAAGAGGATCCGAAGAAAAAGCAGCCGTATTTCATTACTCTGAAAGAGCAAACTCCCATGTTCTTCGCAGGGTTGGCCGAGGTGCACGAAGGAGTGGAGCCGGATGACCGCGACGGCTTTGTCATCATCACTGCTGCGAGTGATGAAGGCATGGTTGATATCCACGATCGCAAACCCTTGGTCTTATCGCCTGAGCACGCCCGTGAATGGGTCGATCCCGACACTTCACCTGAACGAGCTCGCGAACTCGCAATGGAGCACTGCAGGCCTGCTACGGATTTTCATTGGTACAAGGTTGGCAAGGATGTGGGAAATGTTCGTAATCAGGGTTCGCACCTGATTCAACCACTGACTCTGGCTTCGGATGTTGACGACTGACTAAAACCGAGAGTCGACAGTATTCGTGGGCGGAACGACGAGCTCTCCACAATTATTTGGAATTATGGACGAGCCATAATTATCGCTAATTGATAATTTTCCCTAGCCCGTTTACGAAGCGGGCACGAAATGCAGAACTGCAATACACTGTTAGTTACCTATCTAATCGAGACCTGTCATGTCCAAACTCGCAGAATTCCGCCAGCTCGAAAAACACCTCGCCGAACAACTGCAAGCACTCGAAGCCTTGAAGGGCGATGCAGGCCTCAAGAAAGAAATTGAGTTCGAAACAAAGCTGCGTGACTTGCTCGCAAAATACGGCTACAGCCTCAAGGACGTGATCAACCTCCTGGATCCGCAAGCTGGTCGTCGCGCTCTAGCTGTCGAGTCCAAGGCAGGCAGTCGCAAGCCTCGCCAATTGAAGGTTTATAAAAACCCCCAAACAGGCGAAGTCGTAGAGACGAAGGGTGGCAATCACAAAACGCTCAAGGAATGGAAAACAAAGCACGGCGCTGCGACCGTTGAGTCTTGGCTGACCAAGTGATTTGTTGATTGAATAAAAAAGGGCCCCATAGGGCCTTTTTTTGTGACTCTTATTTGGAGATTGCTGTTACCTGATCACTAATAAGCTCGGCCAAAATTTGAACAGGCTTCGTAGTACTCTTTCGAGGTCGATGTACCAGCCCGATAACCCGGTGAAAGGTGTGTTGTCCCAAATTTATTCCTCGTACCAATCCTGCCCCGACTCTGAGGCATGTACCGATCGACCTTTCTTGTACAGATAACCACGGTTCAGCAATCCACTGATGACGCTGGCCCTGGTCGCTTCTGTACCGATGCCCGTGGTGGCTTTCAAGGTTTGCTTCAGGCGCGGATCGGTCACCATTTTTGCGATCCCCTTCATGGCCTTGATCAGCTCGCCTTGCGTGAAGGAGCGCGGTGGTTTGGTTTTCTGCGGTTTGATTTTCACTTGATGCAAACTGCAACTGGCATGAACGCAAAGCGCCGGCAGGGCTTGGGTCGATGACGCCGCATCTTCAAGGTCGACCACTTGATCGATGAAGACGCTATGCCATCCTTGCTGCACAATCCGTGTCCCGTTCGCCTCTAACGCGCAGTCAGAACACGAGAGTTGCACGCAAGTACGATCGTATTCATGGTGGGGCAGGAACTGGGCGAGGTAATGACTGCGGATCAGTTTGTAGACCGCGAGTTCGGTCGCCGTCATACCTTGGATTCGAAACGGCTCAAGCGTTGGGATAATCCCATGGTGCGCTGTGACCCGCTTGTCATCCCACGCTCTTGATTGCTGTTTTAGATCCGTCGTTTGTACCAGCGCCTGGATTGATGGATCGCTTGCAATCAGCGCCTCCATGACCGTCGCTGCCTCAGCCAACATGCTTTCGGGTAGGTACCCTGTGTCAGTCCGAGGGTAAGTGGTGGCTTTGTGCGTTTCGTAGAGTGATTGCGCGACCTCCAGCGTCTGCTGTACGTCCAGCCCAAGCTTGCTTGAGCAAACCTGTTGCAAGGTACTTAAGTCGAAAGGCAAAGGTGGCGCTTCGCGAACGCGTTGAGTCTGTACGTCGATGACCTGCGCCTCTCTTGATCTTTGAAGGCTGTGCAGAGCCTGTTGGGCTACAGCCTGGCGGATGCAACGCCCCGCGGCATCAGCGGCGCTTGCGGGCGGTATCCATTGCGCAAGAAACACCTGCTTGTGAAATGTCAGCTCTACTTCGATTGTCCAAAAAGGGGATGGAACAAAACTTTCTATGGCTCGATCGCGGTCAACAACCAGTCGTAGGGTGGGTGTCTGCACGCGCCCGACTGAGAGGACTCCACTGTGCCCGCTGCGTCGACCCAAGACTGTAAACAGGCGAGTCATGTTCATGCCGATCAACCAATCTGCCCGTGAGCGGGCGAGGGCGGAGTGGTAAAGCCTTTCAGTTTCAGCGGCGGGGCGCAGAGAGCCTAAAGCTTTTCGAATCGAGGCCTCGTTCAGAGCTGATAACCATAAGCGCTGGATTGGGCCGCGATAGCCGCAAAGCTCAAGCACTTCCCGGGCAATCATTTCGCCCTCGCGATCGGCATCAGTTGCAATCACAAGCTCGGAGGACTGCGCCAATAACGCTTCAACAACCTTGTACTGAGGCGCGGTTTTCTCTTTAACCGCGACACGCCAGACGTTTGGAATGATGGGTAAGTGTTCTATCGACCAAATCTTGAAACGCTCGTCATACGCTTCAGGCGGTACGGCTTCAACCAAGTGCCCAATGCACCAGGTCACCCCAATGCCTGCGCCTGTATAGCATCCACTGCCTCGCTGGGTGGCACCGAGAACGCGCGCAATATCTTTGCCTTGGGAAGGTTTTTCACAGAGAAAAAGTCGCATGTCGGGACCTGCTTCAGCGGTTAATGACAGGCGAACTTCACCATTGAGAATGGTGAGTAAGCGAGCATCAATCGGATGCAAGTCCTGACTGATTCAGAGCAGCACCGTTGCTTGCCAAGTGAGCAAGTGACCTGTCAGCAGATAGTGTGACGCAAGCTTCGTCTTGTACGGCGAGCGACGACACAATTGACGGCCCTGGATGACTATGGACTGTTGGATGCCGCTATCTGGCGCAATAGAGCGACTGACTCCTGAGCCAGTCGCTCCGAGCAGGTTAATGACTGTGATCATCGCGCTCCGCTGAGGATGACTTGGCACTGAGCACCAAGGCTTCGATCCGGTAGGGCAATATCCCCACCCGCCGCGCTTCGATTTTGAAAGTCACCCGCTGTTTCTCATCGGCGTCCTCCCATTCCTCTTTTACAGAGCGTCCTTCGACCAACACGCGCATCCCTTTTTGATACAACGTGCTCCAGTGCTCGGCGTCCTTGTGCCAGAGTTCAACCGGTGCCCAGAACCCACCACGATCTTCATAACCGTCTTTGACCGGAATCGGGTTGTCGAAGTACACGTTGAGTCGTAGCAGGCGTCGTGGCTCGTCATTCCTGTTGCTGAATTCTCGAAACTCGGGCGCCGAGCCAATATTGCCTTCACCAAAAAAGTGGGTGCTCATTTAGGAATCTCCAAACGGATGGTGCGTTGGTCAACACAGCGTTGATGGATCGATTCGGCCTGCGCCATTTTGGATGCACACTCCCTGGCGCATTTGGCCAAGGCATGGCTCAAGCTGATTTGCATGTTCAGAACGATACGTTGTTGCTCCAGAGCCAGAAGATCGTTCAGCAAGAGGGTGGGCGTCGCCTCGCTTTCGACACAGCGCTGCCACAGCGCCACACCCATCGTGGTGCGCTCTGGGTTGCGCCAGCGTAAAAACGTTGTACCGGCTCTTGTGATGTGCGGCGTCAATTGGGCTGGCAGCAAGTTGAAAGGGTAGTGACGCGCCTGGGTCAGTATTCTCGTCTGCGCCAGATCGATCAGTCCATCGCGCATCGCCAAACACTGCGCCTCCCAGCTCTCCAGGCACCCCTTACCTTTAAACGGCGTTAAAAGGCCTTTTAGGTAATCGGCATGTTCTAACGCCAAGAAATCTGCTTTTTCCAGCGGATTGAAGTAGTGCAGTTCCATCAGCATTCGCCCTCCGCCGAAGAGGCCTCAGATCGGCCATCGATCCGAGTGCCGGCATCGGTAACGATGTCCTGCTTGTGTACTGCAATCTCTTCGTTGGCCATTGGGGGCTGAAGGGGTTGATGCGTAAGCGGCGGTGCAAATCGGGAGCGACGTGACCCATCCAGCACATCGGCCGGGACGTCACCGAAGCGCTCCCGCGCTTTGAGCGCGGCTGCACTGCTTAGCTCATAATCGGCTCGTTTCACCCCTGACGGTTTGTACTGCTGAGCCAGGCTGAAAAGACTGCGCAGGGCATGTGCACCTTCATTGAGCCAGCGCTCAAGCGTTTTGCGATCTATCAACGCTGTGTGGTGCGCGAGTATCAGCCGACGTGCCAAGTCGTCGTAATCGGCTAACAGATACACCGCTATAAAGCCCAACTGTGCATTGATGAATAGGGGAAGCACGACCGGTTGGACGTTGAGGTTTTCTCCCAGGCTCAAGGTGTTGGGTGCCTCGGAAAGAGCTTGGTCAACCTGGGCTCGCAGGGTCAGAAGACACTGCTTGGTATCAGCCAGCTTGTCTTCGATTCTTAGCATCCAGACGTCGGCGTATGGGTCATCCAGCTCGGAATTTCGCTTCATCTTGTTCATGACCGAAATGAAACCGTTGAGCCCGATGATGGTAGCGCGCCCCTCGGACGCGTCTCTGCCATGCCAGATTCGTGAAGCGTGGTGTGTGTGAAGGGTCAGTTGCATGCTGCTGCGCAATGCACCCAGATTCAATTGAATATCGCCAGCCATAGGTAGCACCCAGTGAGTTGTACGGGAGCGCACAGCTTTCAGGCGAAAGGACTGACTGTCAGTGAACAAAGCATTGACCGAGCGTGCCCCTTTTTTGGTTCGTTATCCCCTGGGGATAGCCATTAGCGAATTAGGGAAATTCAGGCAAACGGCCTGCCGCTCAGAACGTTGTGCGAGTGTCGCCATAAGGGACGCGCCCTTTAGCTCCCACGAGCAAAACGCTCGTTGGTGAGACCAAATGCTCATAGGCTATGCGGCAGCTCAAACTTGAGCTGCCAGTGCAGGTTCATGGAAGGACAGGCGAACAAACCAAGACGATACTCAAGCGTCACGGCAAATAGTCCTTCACCCATCTATCAACTGGGCTAGACCAAGCCTTGCGCCACCCAATGTTTGATCGTGCCCCAGATCACTGATGCCGGCAGTGAAAGCTCCTCTGCCAGATCGAGTGTCAATTCAAGCATGGGCCCTTCGTTTGCCAGATCGATGTTGCGGGCCTTAAGTTGAGGATGCCACCGCTTCCAAAGCAGTGTGTCCTGCTCCTCGGAGAGAACCGGATGGCGTCCCTTGCGTTTGGGCAGGCCCAGAACATCCCTTCGGACCGCAACTTCTTGGTGAGTTAGCCCATAGAATTGACTGACCATCTCGGTGCTGGCGCCCAGCCTCAGCATTCGATCCACTGCAGCAATCTCCAAAGCGACATCATCAATCTGCTTGAGTATTCGCTTAAGCACGTTACGGTTGATCTGTACGGTGCACCATGGGACTCGCGCATTCAGAAGGACACTTAGCAGGGCTGGCTCTTTAAGCGCAGCGAGATCCTCGTCGGCAAATCCCATGGATTTGCAGCGTCGCAATTGTCCATTACGCAAATCGTGAAGCGCTTGTGCGATGACCGCCTGATTAATCGGATGAGGTGAAGTCACAAGGGCTCCTTTTGAAATAGCGAGGCGCTCGGATGATCATGCTCCTGAAGGTCAATGAGTCTTCGAGCCAAACGGATGAGGCGAAAGAGTTTCACCAAGCTGGCATCACTCAAACGTGCTGATTGAACTGCGGACTCGGGCGAGCCCAGCAATAAAGATCCAATACCCACCGGGCCCGTCACGCTGGCGGCACCGGTCGCCAACGTGGTCAGCAAACCTTCCAGGCTCGAGGGCGATGAGGCTTCAGCTTCAACACCCGGGCAGCATTGAAATCCCAGTCCTACGTTCACCTCGGTAATCAGGTCTGCATTGGCGACGTCTTGGCATATCTCCCGAGCGAATTGACTGATGTGCGTTCTGAGGCGCTGAGGTTCATCCAGATTTGGCTCAATGTTCCAAATGTCCTTGATAGGAAACAGGCTGCCTTGAGTGAAAGGCAGCACATCGTTCGAATGCGCTGACTGATCCACAACGTGTTCAGCAGCTAAGTCCTCAAAGCGCTGCTCGACATTTGCCGTGGCCAGCATCGGCTGCGGTGGCGTTTCGGTTGATTGTGAAACTGCGTTCATTGAGGTCGCCGCGATCGGAGTTTCTGGGATTTGTTGTGCCACCCACACGTCGGGTAAGGGCTGTGGACTTGCGCCGCCTGGAGACGGCGTAGTCAAGGCCAACTCGCGCTTCTCGCCGCAGTCCGCGATCAAAAACAATGTCTCGTAATCGACACCCAGACACTGAGCCATCTGCCCAACTATTTCATCTTGAACACGGGCAATGCTGAAATCGGCCAGCGGACCATCGAAGACCGCCAGCGACTCGTGGAAGAGGGAAGGGAAGTCGATTTCCACGGCTTTACCTTTTGACAGCTGGGACCAAATACTGGCTAACGAGCGGCGCATGACTGCCAGCCGCTCAACCTGGTGTCTTCCAAGCCCGCCATAAAGCAGATGGGGGATGGCTGGCAGCAGGTGCTCGACCGCGTCACGCATTCGGCTGATATGCGATTGATGCACCGGATAGCCGTCCGCGGTGAGACGTCGCGACAGTTCGGATTGAGAAAGGACTGTTCCCGACTCGCTTTCATACAGGCTTCTGGCTTTTTCAACGCCTAGTGCACGCTCGATGAACGTCAATCCACCACGCAGTTCGTTTTCAGCCAGATGGCCTGTGAGGGCAATTATTTCCCCTCGCTTAGGCCATGGCCGAAAAAGACAAGACAGATGAAAGAACTTATCGTCCTTGGTTTCAGACCAGAGCTCGCGAAGGATGGCCAACCGTGTGTTGCCCCCGTTGCGAACGCGATAGTGCGCCTCCCCAGGACGCCGAGTGATAGATGGCGGGGCGTCTAAACCTCGCTGACGAATCGACGCTTTGATTTCTTCGTATTTTGGATTTCGAGTGACGCGGGGATTCAGATCATAGGGTTTGAGTTGATCAAGCGTAACGATAACCGGTGTATCGATAACCGGATCCTCAAGGTTCAGCTGCGCATCAAGCGGCTTTGCCTTGAAACTCGGTTTGCAGGTGTCGTCGGGTAAGGATGGGTTCGAAGGCACGTTCACGACTTTCCTTAGTCACGGTCTTTGAGGCGATCGGCGATCCATTGGTCCACCTCCAAGGCATCCCAGCCAACGGCTCGGACGCCAATGCGTACAGATTTTGGAAATTTTCCTTCGCGCATCAGGTTGTAGAGAAAGGCGCGTTTCAGGCCGGTCTTTAGCTCAACATCGCTGCGGCGCAAAATGCGGCGCTCCACGTGAGTTGTTGAGTGCAGGGTTCGCTCAGGCATTGGTAACTCTCCTCGAAACACAAATAGCGGTAGCTAGCGGTGGTCTGCATAAGGGATGAACTCTTTACAGTCACTGCGATTGCAAAATGGCGTATGCAACTTGGGCGTTAGGGCTTTGCACTCAAATGCCGCTTGGCCTGCGCGAACGTGATCCATAACGCCCTCTCGGTGATGCCTGGCCGGCCGTCGTGGTGGGTGATGAGCGCCCTGATCACCGCGTGCATTGAGTTGAAGGATGAATACCGTTTACCGCTCGGTGTGTGCCCCAAGAGCAAGGTGAGCAGTGCGCCGATAATATTGAGGTAGGCTGTTTCACCCCTGAGCGTTACCCCAAAGGGGTTTGCATTGTTGAGTACGCTTTCTTCAAGCTCGGGTTCATCTTGATTGCTGTGATTGCCCAACCAGTAGCCCCCTGTGCCTTCATCCAGGCACATCTGGGCCAGCCGCTCTGTCTTATCGAACAGGAAGGAAGGTTTATGTGTGGGGTACATCGTCGCCATCCAGCGCTTTAAATCGACATGCCTGATGCTGAGTTCTGTTCCCGCCAATAGGGCGGGGTCACGGTCGGTAATCCCCGTCCTGCCAAAAGCCAGTTCGTTGTGTCTCATCGCGTCGTAGAGACGATCGAGATTGAGTTGGAGCGTTGGCCAGTCGTCTGCCGAGATAACTGTTAAGCGGCTCGGCGACAGAGTCTGCTGAAGAATGGCGATCTCCTCCTCAAGCAACCCGCTCCAGCGGATCGCAGCCTCGACAGGGCTGTAATAAACTTTCGAGAGACCTGATCTTGGGTGTCTGCTCATAAATCGTTCCATGGGTATGTAAGGCACCTCTATGGAACCCGGTGCAACGTCATCTCGAAAGACTCAATGCGTCACAGCCCATACTCGTTTTGTCAGTGGACAGCTTCAGACCTTTCATCTCTTCATGCTTAAGCCTCGAACCAGTTGAACCTCAACGGCTAGAAAGGGAAAAAAGCGAAATACTGTTGCCAGTCCAATCTTGGCTCTGACTGAAATAGTCACGCGGCACCACGCTCTAGCAAGCCTGCGGGCAGATCACACCTCACGACTCTGTCGATGAAACGCCGCTGCGGCTCATCCTGTGATCTCTCGCTATAAACCAAATAACTTGTTAGCAGGGGCGGATCGCCTGCCAGTGGGCGCGTGAAAATATCGCTGCTTTGACAGATCGCCATCTGGGCCTCGCATGCCAGGCCGACTCCATAGCCGGCGGCCACCAGCGAAAGCATCACTTCTTGACTGGATACACGTTCGACAACCGACACCTGCTGCGTAGCTTCACGCAGAAAGTGCTCAATCTGCTCACACAGCCCTGTATGGGTAGCCGGGTCAAAAAGAACGAGCGGGTACCGCAATAGCTCGTTTAACGGGATGCTCTTCAATGCCAGGAGTGGATGTCGAGACGGCATGGCGACGGTTAACGGTGTTTGCCACACGGGTGTGGCAATCAGTCCATGACCAACGTTTCCCGACCGTGCGAAGCCCACGTCGAAGGCGTTATCGCGCAAGCCCCGCAGTTGTTGGGACAAGGAAACCTCATACAGACGGATCTCTACCTCCGGCTCTTCTTCTCTGCATCGAGCAAGTAATGCGGATAGTCGTTGTGGCAGGACGCCGTCCGACAGAGCAATTCTCAGCGTTCCGCGGTATCCGGCCACCGCAGCCTTGACGTTGCTTCGTGCCTGGTCAACGGCCTGAAAGATTCTCCTGACATCGTTCACCAGTACCTCACCTGGCCAGGTGAGGCGGGTACCACGTGAGCCTCTTTCGAACAGACGGGCGCCGAATTCAGATTCCAGCTCCTTGATAGTTCTGGAGAGTGGCGACTGTTCAATGTGCAATCGCTCCGCGGCCCGAGCGAAATGCAGCTCTTCAGCAACTGCGATGAAGCCGCGTAAGTGTCTTAGTTCCAATGCGATTCCCTAGCCACACAGCTCCTGCTTGGCATAGAAGCTGTGACGGCGCTTGTGATGTGAGGTTTTAGATGAAGCGCTGCGGTTCTAAGAATGCGGCTGCAGTTGCTCGAGCATGTCCAAGCCATCTTGAAGTGGCAGGTAGGCAGAGAGAATGAGCTGAAAAGTTTGTATTTCGCTGGTGCACTGCAGCGGTGTGGACACCAACAACTCCAAGAGCCCTACACCGGTACGTATCCGAAGAAGCGCGTTATCCAGCAACTCAGAGGAATCGGCATGTGTATCCACCAACAGCACGGGCGAACCTGTAGAGTTGGTCTTAAGAGGGTGGTAACGATCCATGTTCTGTACAACTCCTGGTTTACCGGTGAGATTTTTTCATGCGGCGGCTCTTCCAAATGAGCGATGAAGGTGCCGCGATAGGTGGGAGGGCGACAATTGCCCTGTGATGCGTAGTACTTTTCTGCAATGTTTGTAGTCGCAAAACGTTTTGTGATGAGACGGCCAGCGACCATTTTTTCGGGGGGTAATATTTCGTCATTGTCTAAGTCAGTTCAATTGCTCAAGTTGTTAGAAAATGGCTCAACTTGCTGCTACTTTGGCTCAAACCAGCGTTATCGCGACTTAGTGCCCGATCGAATGCGTGACCATTTTTCTACGAATCTGAAACACTTGTGCAGCCATTACCGATCTATTTCTGAGATTTGCCGAAGGCTGAAAATCAACCGCGGACAGTTCGGCAAATATCTGAGCGGAGACAGCTTTCCCACCTCGTACAACCTCAAACGAATCTGCGATTTCTTTGGCGTCGAAGGGTATGAAATCGCACTGCCAGCAGACCAATTCGCATCGCTGCTCAGCGACCGACACAGACCTGTAGACCCAGCTCAAATCACTGCGCCGCAGCGTGCTATTGAACGCCTAGGACGGTATTCCTCAACGAGGATGGAGACGCTGATAGGTCGTTATCGTGAGTACATGAGGTCACCGGCGCACGAACGCGTTCTCTGCTCTCTGGTGGAGATAAAGCAAGAGAATGGCCAATACGTTTACGTGCGTGATGAGCCATCAATCGAGAGGCGAGATGGATGTGCAGACATTGCATATCATCGATACGAGGGCATCGCTTACTACCTGGGTGATCGATTGTTCCTGATCGATTATGAATACCAGGCGTCCAGTGAAATCAATCTCACGATCCTGGTTCCTAATTTCAGAGGCCGGAACGACCGAATCAACGGCTTAAAAATGGGCGTCACTGCTTGTGATCGACGAGCACCTATGTGTTCACAAGTGGTGTGGGAATTTTTGGGAAAGGGGGCAGGGCACGCTGATACGTCTGCCGTCGATCGAGAGCACCATGAGCACGACAAAGATCTAGACGCCGATTTGCGATCAAGGCTATCTCAAGCCCAAGTAATCGACGGCATTTTCAGAATGTTCTGAGTTGACTGTGCTGCTGACAAAAGACAGTGAAATTGGGCTAAAAAGTCTCTTACTGCCGGGGGGCCAACTCCCTAGACGTAACCGTCGCGGATGCGCGCAGCACTTGCGCCAAGCCGACTAGCTTGCGAGGCGAAAATCCCCCCAGGGCGATGGCTCCCTTGAGCCTCGATGGGCGACGGAGCTCAATGTCCATCAGAGAATCGATTGGTCAACGGCCCTGTCTCGCGGGTAACCAGAAGGCGCAAAAAAAATCACCTGTCCAAGGACAGGTGATTTAGGTGTTTTCAGTAACTGCTAAGAAAACTACAAGAAGACTTTCATCGCTCCGATCAAGATGCCGATTGTCACGGCGAGCATGGAAGCCATGCGAATGGACAACTTGAGATCAGATTTAGCGATCTCTGCAGTCAACCGATGATCAATTTTGGATATCTCGGAAGTCAGCCGATGATCAGTCTTAGCTAACTCAGTTGTCAGCCGCTGCTCTAGATTAGCGAGATCACTTTTCGTAGCGAGTAGTGTGAGCATGTCAGATTCCAATGCTTGGATAACAGCTTCGGCTTTGAGCTCAGGTACGTCGATTGCGCGCAGCGCCTGATACATCGCCAGTTCCATTTTCATTAAGGCCTCCTAAAACAAAAAAAGGCCTTTCCCACGACGGGAAGGCCCGTCGTGGGTGGGAAAGTCATGCTTCCATCGACACTCAAGTCGACTGTCCGCGCTGCCGGAAGCTATGCGGTCATATGGTGGATCCTGCGGAGAACCGCAGCGCCGTCTTGGAGATCCTGACAGCTGGGGGCTGAACGAATCAGCGAGATGCATAGCAAAAATGCCCCCGGGGCCTTTCGCTGTCAATCCGGTAATCGGTTTTCGAATGTTTCTTAATGTTGTGTGAGGCCTCTCAAACCTTGTGGTCACTACCACTTTAGATTGGGGTCGCTGAGGATCGACGTCAAAAGCCGTGGGATCGCTGAGCTAACTACTCTAATAACGGACATGGTGGAAATATCCGCATACGAGATCTGCAAACTAAGCGTGGCAAAATTTCGCAGAAAATTTCAGGTTCAGCATTCTCGAAATTCGCGGATGAACATACAGGGAAGGACGAAATGATTCAGAAAGAAATCCATTGGAAGCGCCGTCTTCTGACGCGCGACAGCGGACTAAACGGAAACTGAACAGCTCGCATCCCCCCAGCTCAAGAAGGCAGTTGACGGCCAAAAGCGGCCATCGGCACGCGGCTGATGACAACGTTTAACGGCCCTCACAAGCGATCGCTAACGGCCAAAAGCAGTCATCGGCTGTCTAGGAAGTCCGCGGCGATCCGAGGAGAATTCGATCGGATGTTGGACCGTGTCAGATAACACGGTCGTGAATGCATCAGCCGTTTCGTGTGTGAACGCGCCATGCACGCCGGCCTTGCGCATTCAGCCCCACTCGAGCCGGGAGCACCTACCGCTCAGCATCGAGAGCTGGCGCTGTTCTAATGTCCTATTGACACCATAGCCTTTCCGCCTGAAGCTCAAAATCTTACGCAAAGCTAAAACCAGGGAAGAAAATGCTTATCACTAAAGTGGTTTTAAAAGGTTTTCGAAATTTCGCGGATTCCTCAATCAACCTTGAGCGTAACACGCTGATTATTGGTGCGAACAATGTTGGTAAAACGAATCTGGTTTATGCTTTGCGCCTGCTATTAGACAAAAGCCTTTCAGATGCCGAAATTGAGCCCGTGGAGTCTGATTTCCATATCTCAGGCGCCGGAAAAATTTCGGACACGTTTTCAATAACGGTTTATTTCTCTGAAGTAACAGAAGACGCTGTGCTCGCGAGCTTGAAGGGAAATATTACAAATGATTCGTGCTGTGTCCTTCAATATACTGCTGACAGGAGGAGCCTGACCTATGATGTTAAAATTGGTGCCACAAGGTCTTCGCTTGTAGAAATCCCTTCAAGATATTATCTAAAGCATATAAATCTGAGATACGTAAAATCTCGAAGAGATCTTGAAAAATATATCAATACGGAAAAGAGACAGCTTTTAAAGCTATCCTTAGAGAATCGTAGCGAAACCGAATCGAAGTCCGATCATCGCCAGATGGCCAGAATTGGAAAAGCCTTAGAAGCGATCAACGACAAAATCCGAAACCTGCATTACGTAAAAGGAGCGACAGATTCTGTAAATGAGGAGCTGCAAAAGCTTGCTCACGATTTCAGCGAGTACGAAGTAAAGCTCGATTCAGGTGCAATTCAAGTGCAGCAATTTATTGATAGTCTTCGCTTGGGCGCATCTACATCTGGAGCATCAGTAATGCTTGGGGGCGACGGACGTAATAACCAGATCCTGATGGCCTTGTGGAAAGCTAAAAGCCAGCGCGAACATGATCCGGATAGCGAAGTGGTGTTTTACTGCGTTGAGGAACCTGAAGCACACCTTCATCCGCATCAGCAAAGAAAACTGGCTGATTATTTAATTAATGATCTGCCTGGCCAAACGCTAATTACTAGTCACTCACCCCAGATTACGGCTCGCTATATACCCTCTTCAATTGTCCACCTCAAGGTAACCAGCGGAAAGACCAGAGCGGCGAGTAATGGTTGCAGTAACTGCATCAGCAAAGCATGGGATCACTTAGGGTATAGAATGAGTATTTTACCTGCCGAAGCCTTTTTTGCTAAATGTGTTCTGCTTGTAGAGGGGCCTTCAGAAATTTTATTTTATAGTGAGCTTGCAAAGCACCTATCCATCGATTTGGATTTCTATAATATTTCCATTTTGTCTGTCGACGGAATTCAATTTAGCGTTTATGTAAAGATTTTAGACGCCATGGAGATACCATGGGTAATGAGAACAGACAATGACGTCTCAGATATAAAAGTAAAAAAGGTTCCGCTGCGTCATTTGGCTGGGATTAACCGTTGTCGCGCAGCGACAGGTCTAAGTGCTATGTCACATGCTCCACTCGGCACGACCACTCATTCATTGCTGGTCGATGGCACTTGGGAAAATACATCAAAGTAAACGAACTCAAAAGGCGGCTATCTGTCTCGCGTCGATCTTGAGCATGACTTGGCGGGGGAGATGGAGTCTGAAGTGGTTGCTTATGTATGTAAAAAGTTGAAGAAACGAACTTTAGACGTCACAAGCGCGATCAAGTACTTGCAGGGTAAGAAAGCTATCCGCATGAGGGAGTTGCTGGCTCAGATTTCGGCTAGCCTTCCTCTAATCAAAGATGGCTTTTTGGCGAAACCACTACTACATGCAAAAGCATTGGCTGAGGCCTAGGTATGCCTACTAAATTCACTTACAGTGATGCTCAGAAGGCGGCTATTGATTGCGCTGGCAGCATGGTTATCACGGCCTGCCCTGGAAGTGGAAAAACAACAGTAATGGTGGAGAAAATCCGACAGGAATTTGGTAATCTCAAGCCACATCAAGGGGTCATAGGAATATCTTTCACTATAAAATCCAGCAAAGAACTTGGTGACAAATGCAAAAAGAACGGAGCCAATACCAGAGCAAGTTTTTTTGGAACCATCGACAACTTTTGTCTTGCTGAGATTATATTTCCATTCCTTGCTCGGATTTACGGATTTAGCAAGCAAGAAATCTCATGCGTGCAGTTCAGTCAATTAACAGAAGAATACAAAGCTAATCTCCCTGACCTTTCAAAATCAAATATCAATTTAAGCACTGATGACTACGACTTCTACGAATCGGAATTTATGGAGCACTACCGGCAAGGGTTCGTTCTTCTAGAGGCCGTCACAATAATTGCTTGTAAGGTCTTGGAAAAGTCAGAGGCTTGCAGGCGTTATATCAAAGCCAAGTATCGCTCAGTTTACATAGATGAATATCAGGATACATCTGAGCCTCAACATGCCCTTTTTTGCGCCCTGCACTCACTGGGCTTGAAAGCTGTAGCCGTTGGTGATACCCAACAATCCATATTTGCGTTCCGAGGAAGTGATCCTCGCCACCTTATGGCACTCGCAGCGGACGTGGTCAATTTCGAACATCACATAATTGACATCAATCATCGCAGTCATCCCTCAATAATTAATTACTCCAAACGTCTTTACTCCCCTCAGTGCCAACTAATTCCGGTTGCTGCTAATGACATACATGTTTATCACCGTAGCTTCGACGGGACGCAGGAGTCTGTTGCTTGCGGCCTTGGAAATTGGATAGAGAAATCAGTTCGCGCATTGAAAATAGGGGATCTGAGTGAGGTCGCGGTACTAGTGAGATGGAACAGTTCGATTGATCGCCTACAAAGACATCTCACGCTGCCTGCAAGATTTTATAGAGACGATTCGTTGTCAAAAATTGCGAGCCCGCTGGGACGCTTTTTCTCTGCTCTGCTTACCTTTTATTTCGACGAGCGTAAGCTGGCAGAGCAGTTACTTGATGATTTCTTGCTCATCAAAAGGACACCTGCAGGGCTCAGGACTATTAGAAGGTCGATCCATGATCTGCGAAACTTTGAATTGAATAAGCTTCCAGACGAGTTCATAAAAATTGCGACGCTTTTCAATTTTTCTACGGATAACAAAACTGAGGTAGATGCACTACTACAGACCATTTCATCTTCAGAGGATATATTGCACTACAAAGCGGTACAATCAGGGGAGATTCAAGTGATGACCCTCCACAAATCGAAAGGACTAGAGTTTGACTTGGTTATACACCTGGACCTCTATGACTGGGTGTTTCCCACGAGAACATATACTGGAAATTTTAATGAGGAAGTTTTTACGGACTGGGATCAAGACCTGAATCTTCACTTTGTAGGTGTCACTAGAGCTAAAAAATGGTGTGTTTTGATCACGAGCACTCAGAGAATAAACTCTGAAGATATTGTTAAAAAAGGCAGTCCCTCTCAGTTTCTTAGCTTGCCAGGGATAAAAGGACTGTATCGATAGAACGGCACTGCTGAAATGAGTTTCAACCACCGTCAGACAGTCCTCCTTACCGTCGATTATTTTCTGAGTTAATCGATGACCATTCGGACCTGATGGCAATGGCTTTACGATGTCGCGTGATTCTGTCACAGCTACTCGATTATCTGCGATCTGACAATGCGACAATGTGGCATTGAGATGAAGGAATGTTAATCCGATACCTGTCATTACTGACCGCTTATGGCCATAAGCAGCCGTCTAGGCGGCTAGTTTTTTTAGTCGGAAAATGCGCTTCACGTCGTCGCTATTTGGCGTTCACCGCCCACAACTGATCTCGCTTCGTCGTATGTCGTATAATGACGACTCATGAGCTCTCGACGCTCCAGAAGCTGCGGGTACACTCGCTACTCGGAGGACTACCTTTTCCCAGCGGCTATTGATCTCATACAGCACAACCATCACGTTGTCCGGCATCGCAGGCTGCGAATGCGTAATAAGGTGATCGGTGAGTTCAACAGGCTGTCGCAGCTCCATCAGCAATAATTTCCGCCTAGCAGCACGGTCTGAAGAGCCGATGATCCGCTTCGGTCGCAGCCTTCGTCGTCCGACGTGCGGCGTTGGTCGAGTATGGCTATTCCACCAAGGCGCCATTGGCATATTTCGCTTCCTCGGGATTGAACATGCCGGCGTTTTTTTGGTGCTCCAGCGGCGACCGCGCTCCTGGACCAGCAGCCCGCCACACTTATCGTTGACTGTTAGTCATAAAAAAACCTTTGCCTGTCTTTTATCTCAGGGGAACGGTGTACTAACTTTCATGGGACTAGTTCAATGGATAACGCCTTTTTGAGGCTGTGGGGATTTTGCGGTGCGTTCATTCAACTAGCTTCCTTCTGGTATTTTTTGCGTGACCGGAGCTCTTCCGATCTTGGTACGTTTTGGCTTCAACGGAGAAATCGGGGAGGGTAGGATTAATTAGCCCAAGTTCAGAAATCAAATTTGCTGATCAAGCTTCTCCGACGCACGTTTTCTCAGCCCGTTCAAAGCGGTACGGGTGGCGTTCTCATCGGTGCATACAGATAAGTCCAAAGCCTCTGCGTAGGCTCGATAGCCAGGATTGCCATCACATTCGAGTACCTCTCCCATTGCTGGATAGTACGTCAGGTCCCACACCTGGCTACGCCAGTTGTATGGCCCTTTGTGGGGGGCCACGCATTGGAAGATATAGATGCGCAACTCGCTGCGGCTGTTCTCGACGATTGATGCTTCTTCGGCGTTTTCACCATTGCCGGTGTCGTTGCGGACCCAAACGTCGAATAACAGATCCCCCTTCTCATGGCAGTGCACAGGATCTTCCTGCCCGCCGTTACGAAGCCATAGCACGGAGATGTCATTGAACGGCAGAAAACGTTGCCCCGCGCTGTTGCTGACCTCTAGCCCATCCAAGCTCCGGGGCACACGATTTCGCGGTATCTGAGAGTAGTAATCGGCGCTCAGCTCTTCACGTATGAAGCCCAGTAGCTCAAGAATCCGCTGTTGATAATCTGCCAGCAGGCGATAGGCCTTGCGAACATCCAGAAGCGCGTTGTCGATTGAGGTTGCAGTGCTCAAGTTAGTCAGCTCCAACGTGCAATGGGGAATTGGGTAATTTGAATAGAAGGTGCAGAAAGGTTGGATAGGAAGCTGGATGTCGCTCCGCGGCTCGGGACTCGCTTGGCGCTAACGGTTGCGGGCGCGAAGATAGGGGCGCGCGTGGAGTTGATCGATACCGGGGCCAGTTGACCCAACCAGCGCCGGGGAAGAATGCGCAGCCCATGCCATTCGTAAGCGGCGGCAATATCATCCAGCAGACGCTGAAGGCCTGACGATGAGTCCGTCGATGCATTGGAAATCGTTGCCTCTAGAGCCTGGAACAACTGATACCAACTGCAGCACGCCAACTCGTAATCTAAGCCTGCCCCGCACAGTTCTCTCTCGATTAGGGATCCCAGCTCAGAAGTGCTTTTCTGCGTGTAGCTGTGTAGGCCACCAATGGTAAGGAGTATCGGGTCTTCACCCAGATTTTCACCTGCCCAACCAGCCCGCAACTGATTTGCCAGTTGTACAGCGTATTGCTGTTGCAGATCGTCGTGGCGCTTGGCCTCAATCAGCAGCGTACGCTCCGAGCCATACAGCACCACATCGGGTTCGACACGTCGGTCGTCCAGCCACCATGATGGCCAGAACTCGAAATTCTCCAAGGTGCCAATTGATCTGTCTGGCCCTAATAATTGGACGAAGAAGCTATCACGAACAGATTCGGGAAGATAAATCAGGCGCTCGAATATGGTGGCGGTAAGGATGTCTTCCGCCCCAGTGGCATTTCCCAGGTTTGAATGCTTACCTTCAACGCCGCTACCTCGGCGCTTGCCGTTCAATATTGCAGCGAGCATGTTACCTCCAGGCTAAAGCGCCAAGGAGTTTCATCGTGCGATGTGAGCATCAGCGCAATCCTGGTAGGGTAGGGTCTAGAGTGCGGTCGATCTCTTCAATGCAGTCCCGGATTTTGCTCAGCGCTTGGTTGTAATGTGTATCTGTCGCTTCGTCACCCAAGTCAAAAATGCACCGTTCATGTTTAATTTGGTAGCCGCTTGAAGCCACATAATGCCCAGCCCAGTCAGGTACTTCCCGCGGGCTGGAGGTGAAGTCGGGTAGATGTTTTGCCAGCTCGGTGGTATCAGCGGCACGGAAGTAAGGAAAAACGCCAAGCCAGGTGTGCTTGTAGAGTTTGATCCAGAGGCCATCGGGCCATTCTTTTACCCGCACGTCCAAGTCATACCGCTTTTTGTCGACATTGCATGTCGGCCTAGTTTCGATCTTACCGACCCAGTCGGCAAACATCGGCGCGGTTTTAACCTGGGTTTCCAGCCATTCGAAGCGCTCTTGTAGCTTGCGATTCTGGCAATAAACGAAATGTTCGTGGATATGACGATACGCCTCTTCGTTTTGCTGGAAGATCTCCCAGCACAGCTGTTTGAGCTCGGTGTTTCCCGACATGGTCTTCTCGATATGAGTGACAAACTGATGGATAAACAGGAGGACCCGCGGATCCACGCTCGTCTGTTGACGTAGAAGCTCGGCCAGCTGTCCATAAGATTGGTAATAGACGGGCGTCGGGGAGTCTGGATCGATCGTCGGAGACGCCCGGCCTTTGGGCGTCAGATACACCAGCGCCCTGTAGGTATAGTGGGGAAACAGTTCCTGCAATGCTTTCTGGTAACGGGCAATCTGACGGCTCTGGTCCAAGGCCCATATCTTGTTCTCGATTGCGATCACGAGTTTGAGGGATGGGTAATCGAGCAAGATATCGATATGTTCGAGTTCGCGCGCTACGTTCGCTCGCACGCCAACAGTGCTTGATAGTGCGGCTTCCGGTAGCGGGCTGCGCTCGCAACGGCAGCCGAGAAGCGACCTTACGTAATCATCTCTGAAGGCGCTGCCCATGCCATGGGCTTCCCGGTCGTTCAAGAGGGAAGCAATGATGTTTGAGTGGACCAGCTCCTTTGTGCTCACACCCATGGCTTTGAAAAGATCAAAAGCCTTGGTATAGCCCGCCAGGTTATTAAACGCTGCAGATGCGGACATTGCTGCTAGTTGTTCACGGGCGTCCATGTCGATTTTCTCTCTAGATAATGCGTGTGCAGTCCGTTTTGCCTGCGCTGGCATTTTCAATGTGTCATTCGTGCGAATGACGGTGGTTGACCATTGGAGCAGCGCGAGCTGTAGAATCCTGCCTGACCCAGAGGCAAATGGCCAGCATCTCGGTAGTGCTCTCCCTAAGCAATCATTGGTCCCAGACGAGAACGATGGGCTGGGAGAGACCTAAGTAATAGACAAGTTCATACCTTTATGACTCGGAGCTTATGCCAGTCATGTTTCTCGCCAGTCCGCCGATACCTCGGTAGACATATGTCCGCCGCAAGGGTCTGGCATCTAATTTCAAAGATGAACCGAGGAAGAAACAATGGCGATGGAATCACCCGCGCTCCTGCTAACCGATCTGAACAAGGCACTGCGTCGTCTACGCGGTGCTTGCACCGACCTTGGTAATGAGGAAATCGACGACAAACTGCTTGAGGTGATGCGCCGCTTGCTACTCGCCGAGGTGCTGGGTAATACCTGGATCGTTGTGATGGGCGGCTCTCAAGGCGCGGGCAAGACGACGCTGATGGCGAGCATCTATGACCTGCGCGGCGATGGGCCGAGGTGGCTGCAGAGCAATGAGGGCCGTGGCGAGAAAATGCCGGTACTCATCCTCGAGGTAGAGGGCCTCAATCGCGCTCAGGGATATGTTCGCAGGCTGGTTCCGGACTCGGCGGCGCAGGGCTACAGGCTGGATGACTTCGAAGTGGATGTTCCGGAGTTCCAGCGCGCCATCTGCGACCCCAATGCCGAGGATCTGCTGCCGGTCCTGAAAGTGCCTCGCCGCTACTTCAAACGCGATAACCAGGCGTGGTTGCTGCTTCCAGGATACGAGAAGCAGGAGCGCGACAACCGCGCCTGGCAAGAGCTGATGCGCCAGGCGATGATCGCCGCAGGTGGCTGCATCATCGTGACCGATGAGACGCGCATGGCCAATCAGCAGCAGCTCGAGATCGTCCAAGACATGCTGGAGAACGAACTTAAGAGCTGTAAGCCCTACATCGTGGTCTCCAAGACCGAGTCCCATCGCAACGATCCCAAGCGCCAGGCCGATCTGCGCTCAAGCGCCCAGGCGACGTTCAAAGTGGCGCCCGAGCTGGCCGAAAGAAACATCATTCTGAGCGGTACCGACGACGTCGAGTACATTGAACAGTGGATGCCCCACCTTCGTCGCGCCATCGATGACCTCAACTTTACTGGGGAATCGGATCGTCACTTCCAGATGAGTCATCTCTCTGAAATCGTGGGTAAGGATTTGACACGGGTGTTGAACGCGATCCGCAGCAAGGCGCGGCTGTATTTCACGAGCGATCAGGCGAGTGGGATTGATGGCGCTGAAGTGCTGGAGGAGGTTTTGGGCAGGTTTGATGAGGCAGCAGCGGAGCTTCGGAGCCAGCATAATCGGCTTGTGAGCGAGTTGGCTGGGCAGGCGTTTTCAAAAGCGTCCGATTCAATGAGCGCTCGGCTCATTGCCGATCACGAAGGCTTCGGCAACTGGTTTTCGAATGTCTTCGATACCACCAGCCAGACCAGAATGAAAATGCAGGATCTCGTCCAAGGGGCATGGCGCGAAGCGGCGCCGGCGTTTTTTCATAACTACTCTCAAGGCGTATCGTCGTTAACAGCGAGCAAGCTTGAGCGAGTGCCCGTAGAGAAACCGGGGGAGGGCTCTCCCGCGCGCGTGCCACAGGCGAAATCTGAGAATCTGATCCAGATGGGCTTTGTGCACGCATCGGGGCAACCCGTTCGTTTCGCGAAGCTAACCCCTGAAGCGGTCAGTGATATCAGCATCCTTCTGGGCAATGGCCGCCGAGAGGAATGGCAGGCTAACGAGGATGTCAGCAAACAGGTGGGTACCAGCGCCGAGCTGATACCGGCTATGTCGTTGGAATACACCCGGCTTCTCTTCGCTGTGCCTGAGGTCGTTGGCGTCAAGCAGGACTTCGTACCCACCGACAACACTTCTGGCGCTAATGCCGTCTCAGCGAGTGTCGAGAATCTCAGAATAGGCGTCGAGCTTGGAAAAACTACTATTCGTTCGCTTGCCACCGTACTGGCGGTAGACGTAGTCAGCGATGGAGACTCCGACATACTGGGTGCGCTCTTCGGCAAGACGACTGACTCTGATGCGGGCGATGCTGCGGATGCAGGCGATTCAAGCAATTCAGACAATTCAGGATCGGAGACCAAGCTCCCGATGCCGCTCACGCTGCACCCCGCTGCCGTAGCGGCCACCGCGGTCGTCGCGGCTGCGTATCTGACAGGCGTGGCGGTAACGCGGATTCGCAGCATCGAGAAAGCAGCAAGCGCCCAGGCGAGGGTCATGCTCGGCACGGTCCATGACCACCATGTTGAAAATCTTCGCACGTCTTTCGATGAGACCATGGCCGTGGCGCGTGCGCGCGTCTGCGCGAGGTTGCGTGCCCGCTATCGCATGGACGAACTGCTGATGCGCAAGGACCGCCTTGCCAAAGCCATCGCTGATGTCACCTCGATCACCAGTGACTTGCGCTATGAGTTGGACTCGTCGGCTTCTGGCTTGCAGCTGTTCACCGCTGACCGTGGTGTCTGACATGGTCAAGCAAGACGTGATGGACCATTGGCACTCTCTGCAGACACATCAGTCGGACTGGGCGTTTCGTGCCTATGCACGATTGATCAAGACGTTGAGCAAAGACGTCCAGGAAAAGCTGCAGCTCAAGGAGGAAGTGGCTGAGCCCTATGTGGTCATATTCGGCAAGACCCAAGTCGGTAAGACCACGTTGCTGCTCGACCTGATGGGCATTGACCCGGCCCAGTTGGGAAGGATTTCGCAGGTCATGCGTGGCGGGCGCGAGGCGGGCAAGTCGGCAACGGCCACCGCCATGGAGTATTGCCGCTCGGTCGACGGCCGCTGGGGACTGACTCTGCGCTCGAAAGCGCATTGGTTCGAGGCCGAAGCCGATGTTACCCGGGCGCTTGGCCAGCTCAGGGAAGACATGGAGGCCGGGCAACTGGTTGCCGAGTCGCCCTGTGTGGTGCATATCCCACCGTCTTTCTTTGCCAGCCAGGCCGCCGAGGGGCCGAGCATTCGCATTCTGGATCTTCCGGGCGATAACCCTGCCAATGCCGCAGAGCAGGCGCATGTGAACCTTATGGCGAAGACTTATCTACCCTTCGCTGACCTGGTGTTGCTGGTTGGCCGGGGCGATGACCTGGGGTTCCTGAGGCCTGAGGCGCTGACGTTGCCTGGAATCGAAGACTGGCAGGCCATGCCGCACCGTTTTCGCATTGTCACAACCTATTCGTACTTCGCACAGTCGATCAAGGACGCTGCTCGAGAGGATGCGAGATTCGATGCTTCTAAATCTCGGCGCCGTCTCATCCAGCAGATCGAGCTCTTCGGTCGCCTAAGCGATCAGGCTCGGGATGAGCACCTGTACTTTCCGCTGGAATTCGGCACCAGTTGGATGAGCATGCAAAAGAATGAGCCGGAGCTGCATGCCCGGATAGCCCCGTTGATTGCCGGACTGCGCAGCGAGTTGCTGGAGCAGATCTCGCAGTCCACAAGTCCGGTTGGCCGTCTGCGTAGTACGCTCGATAGTCATTTGGGCGTCGGGTATATCCAGAAAAAGAAGACAGAGGCTGTTGAGCAGGCCATTAAACAACTGGAAAGCAAATACACGACGCTTGTGCGCGAGATCGCCACCTGGACCGCAGCGATCAAAAAGGCGAAGGAGAAGTTGAAAACGGCATTGCAAGACCTGCAAACCAATACATTGGCAGATGGCATGCAATTGATCGAGCACGCAGGCTCTCGCCCAATGTTCACCGTCTCCGGTAACTATCCTCCCAAAGCGGGTGCGGTCAACGATGACTGCCAGACACTCAGGACTTTGGTTAACGACTATTACAGGTTACTCAAGGGGATGCGCCTGGAGGTCATGGGCAATCCCCGATTGTCGAAGTCCTGCGCTTATTGGGAAGGCGTGCGTAGGCTCGTGAATGAGCCTGGCTCGGGGGTAATCGAGGATATTATCGACGACGCGTTCAGTTCCATTTGCTACATACTCGCGGGCTACACCTTCGATACCTATCTGTTCTCATCAAACTATCAAGAAGACTTGAGGAAGGTTCACAACGCAGGCAACGAAGCCCTGCACGAATTGGTTCGCTTGTGGAAAAATCGTTGGCTCGGGGCACTGACGGTGTTTGATCAAGAGTTCAAGCGCGACATAAAGGCGCTCGAAACCAGCCTCGAACTGCAGCAGCATGAGCAGATGATTCTGATCAAGGAACGCGTGCGAGTCGAGCACGAGATCGCCCTCAAGTACGGCGAGTTGAAGCGCATTGCCCAAAACTCGCAACAAGACCTCGATCGGTGCAAACGCTTTACTCACTTGCTCGACGAGGAGTACCTCGCCGAACTCGGCCAGCGGCTGAGTTCGGCGATGAACGAGCAAGATGATTGTGACGCGTTAATGCAACTGCTGGCCTGTGTGCAATTGAGCAACCAGCGGGTTGAACTGATGAGACTAAGCCAAGATGGCCGGGCCTGAAAAATGAGTACAGCTACAGAGATTCACAATAAAGAAAAGACCCTTGCCGAGTTGATGATCAAGATCCTGAAGGAGCCTCTCAAACCACTCGAAGTCTCGATCAAGGCACTGAGCGGTGACCTTGCGGACACAAGAGATTCCATCACTGAGATCAACGACACCTTGGGCGCTTCTGCGGGCGATGCGGAAAAAGCAACGAAGTCGTTGCTACAGGCGTTGCGCAAGATGCGCGAAGAAGACGTCCCTTCGTTGCTCACCAAGCTTCAGAAGCAGATCACCGACCAGAGCGCGAGTGACGCTCGTGCAGTCGAGGCCTTGCTCGAGCGATCTACGGCCGTCCACACCTCTAGCCTGAGCTCGACTGAGGCCGTGCTGCTCGAAGCACTCGCTGGGGCGACCCGCCACCAAGGGGAGCTGGCGCAGTCTATCGAGGCGCTGCGTACGCACATCGAAAGCTCGGCTGCTGAAGTGTCGCGCCAGTTGTCGTCATCGCATAGCTCAAGTGTCATCGATTTCAAGGCAGTGGTCGTTGACGTCGGCGTTCGCATCGCCGAGCAGCAGCAAGCTTCGCAGGAAACCCTCCTGGCCGGGCTGGAAACACTCCGACGTGAAGACCAAGCGGCCAAGGTCGAGCACGCCGAGGTGGTGGAAAAGGTCTTGAAAGAAATTGCGTTAAACCGGGAATTCAGCAAGAGGATAAACTCGGCCTTGGCGGCGCAAGTCACCACCCTGGGCACGGACATGGCAGGTGTATTCACCCAGCTGTCGGCGCAGGTTGAGGCCGTGGCGGCTGAAAACAAACGTTTTGTGCAACAGCTCTCGGCAGCGGCTATGGGCGAGCAAACCGCACTGGTCACGCTGCTGACCCAGCAGAATGCGGGCCTAGCTGCGCAGCTATCAGCCAGCCAGCGTCATATGAAAAGACTGACAGTCATCACGGGCGTGTTTCTCGGATCGATGCTGCTGTATGTGGGGTATGACATCTGGCGGACTTTGCTCTGAATGAACATGTAGCAATAGTGACCCTTTGGCTGCGAGCAGCCCGCCGTGGGAAGCTGCTCTCGGCCAAAATCACTTGCTAATGCCCGAATCAAGCCTTGCCGGGAAGCAGCTTCAGCCTGAAGGAATTGAAAGTGCCCCAGCGACTATTAGGCAGGTTAGGAGGTCCGCGCATACTGAACTATCACAGTTCCCTTTTACTCGTTGTGCTCTGGTTGCGCTCACCGCCTCCAGTGAGTATGCCAACTTCTAGATGAACACCTCGCTCGACTGCAAATGAGTCAGGGTGTTCATCTCCTTCACCCGCTGCGTGAGAGCGGCGTTTAACTGAACCTGCTGCTTGTCCATTTCAGATGACTGCTGCTCTCGTGCTTGGTCGTACAGCTGGGAGAGACAAGAGAACCTCAATCCGCGCGTTTCGGTGATAGTTACTCGCGTTCTTGATTCACCGTAACCCGGAGATTGACGACGATGAAGTTCTCCCCGATATCTATGGTGTATTGGTGTGCATTGGTTGCCCCAATGTTCCTCGGAAGATAACGATCAGCCAAGCTGATGGTGAACGTCAGGGATGATAGGGGCGTGCAATCGACTAGGTTCGAGCGACACAGAGGCTATGTGAATGGTGTGAGCTCTGGCTGAAGGGGGATCGAATCCGTGGAAGCAGTTTGGGCGTGTACTCCATGCAATGCATGCGGGCCAATCCGGTGCTGTGAAGTGTCTATACCTCGGCCCATGCTGAGTCCACATACCTCTCGTGGCGTGTGGCAAACTCGACTTGAGCTTGGCGAACCGGATAGACTCGTATCAATCTGAAAAGTCTCAGGTTTGGATCTTCGTCTAGAGCTACCCTTATCGTACCCTCTGCGCCAAACCTTTTGGTTTGACTTATGCATGCTGTTTTCCAGGATTCGCCATTGACGCCCGTACCTTCTATTGATTCAGCTGATACCCCCGCCCTGCGCAAGGAGCGAGGAGCATTCTTCACACCTGAGGAAATCACTCAGTTTGTATCCCTGTGGGCTATTCGCAAGCCGGATGACTTGGTCATGGAGCCTTCAGCTGGCGATGCTGCGTTTCTGGTAGCTGCAGTGACGCGGCTCAAAGATCTAAGCTTAAGAGACGATGTTCGACCAATAGTCGATGGCGTAGAGATCCACGAGCACAGTGCTAAGGTCGCAATTCAGCGTGTGCTTGACGCTGGCGGTGAGGCCAAAATTAGGCACAGCGACTTCTTTGAAGTGGAACCTGAGTCCCTATACGACACTGTTATTGGAAACCCACCGTATATTCGCTATCAAGACTTTTCTGGGAGCGCCCGCGCCCGCTCTCGCGAGGCCGCTCTCAGAGCCGGCGTGTCCCTGACGGGCCTTGCGTCCAGCTGGGCTGCCTTTACCCTGCACTCTGCAATGTTCTTGAAGCGAGGAGGGCGCCTCGGGCTGGTTCTTCCTGCCGAGTTGCTCTCCGTGAACTATGCGGCTCCTGTACGCCGTTTCCTGTTCAGTCATTTCCGGCACGTCCAGCTCGTACTCTTTGAGGAGCAGGTTTTCCCTGAAGTAGAGGCTGATATCGTATTGCTTCTTGCGGACGGCTACCAAGAGGGGCCTGCGGATCATGCGACCATTCGGCAGGCGAAAAATGCCAAGGAGCTTCACACCCTCGGTGAAGGGCTCGTATGGACACCAAGAGATCCAGGCGCGAAATGGACGAGCAGCGTTATTGATCCAAGGGCGGTGAAGCCTGTAGATAATCTTCTTCACGCAGGTCATTTCACGAGTCTGGAGAAATGGGGGGATACGACCCTCGGCATCGTCACCGGCAATAACAAGTATTTCACGCTTTCTCCTCAGCGTGCGAAAGAGCTTGGCCTGCGTAAGCAAGAGTTGCTTCGCCTGTCGCCTCCAGGAAGTTCCCACTTGCGCGGTCTTTCGCTTTCCGAGGCCCAACTCAATAATTTGGGCGCAAGTGGGCAAGCGACCTATCTGTTCTACCCCAATGAACCACCCAGCGCACAAGCGCTTGCCTATATTGAAGATGGGCATCGAACCGGCGTCGATACTGCTTACAAATGCCGGGTGCGCAAGACATGGTACAAAGTGCCTCTAGTACCTGCACCGGACCTATTCCTGACGTGCATGAATGCGGACACGCCAAGACTGACAGCTAATGATGCCGGTGCGCGTTACCTCAACTCCGTTCACGGCGTTTTCTTGAAGAACAATCTTCGCGATCTCGGTCGCGAACTTTTGCCGCTTGCCAGCTTGAACTCGGTCACGCTGCTACACGCCGAAATGGTCGGACGCACTTATGGCGGAGGAATTCTGAAAATCGAACCAAAGGAGGCAGATGCTTGGGGAATGCCTTCACCAGTACTGATTTCAGAAAACGCCGATGCGCTTCGTGCAATAAAATTGCAGGTCTCGAAGCTTTTAGAGGAGAGTAGACTGCTTGATGCCGTAGAGATCGTGGATCGAGTCCTACTTCAAGATTCCGGCAAGCTAACCGCAGAACACCTTGAATTTATCCGAGAAGCGCGGGAAGCGCTTGCTCAACGCCGCACATTAAGGGGAGCCAGTGGCCGCTAAAGAAAGTAAATCGACCAGAGCGGAAGCATGGGCACTCTTTGACCGAATCGTCGCGGTTGCTGCACCTGGTGGTACGCATTCCAATCCATGGATGAAGACCTCCGACGGATCGCTGCGTTTTGAGCCTGACTACAATACACTCTCAAAACTACTGGGCGTTCCGCTATTTTTGAAAGCGGGAACACAATCTGGTGTGCCGGCGCTGGCGCTCGATGTTTGGCTCAGCTATGAGCTGCGGCGAGCAGGTTTCGATGCTGATCAAGCCTGGCCACGCCCATTACCTCCCCGCATCCTCCCTGCATCTGTAGCTTCATTGCTGAAGTGGTTACCGCGGAACATGCGCGATACCGTGTTAGATCGTATGACCAAGGAAACATCAATCCCAAATGTAATGTCATCCAGTGCCAAGATCCTCGGGAAGAACTACCTTAAGCAAGTCGACGTGATAATCACGGATTGGTTTACTGGGCCGGAACTACTGATCTCGACAAAACGCATGGACTCGTCATATGGCAAGAACGCTCCAAATCGAGTCGAGGAGTCGTACGGTGACGCCAAGAATCTACGCTTGCGGCATCCCCTTGCAGCCCTTGGGTTTGCGTTCGGGTTGCGCTCCGACATTCTTGAGAAAGAACCAGCAGTTGCCGAATGGTTGTTTGACCTTCTCGCCAAGTTGGGACAGGAAGATGATGCCTATCACGCAACGTGTCTAATATTGATGGATTATGCAGCTGAAGTTGTAGTCCCCGACACCGGCGAGGATGTGTCCGAAGTCGGCGTTCCAGAACCCGGGACAGAGTCCGATGATGAGGAAGATAGGCCGGCACCCGCCGCTTTAAGCAAGGTTGACCGCGATATTAAGGAATTGCCGATGGTTAATATTCTCACGGAAAAGACGCCAGAGGATCTTGATCCAGGACGTTTCCTCGCTGCGATGGTCAAGCGTGTGCTTGGAGCAACGCCGGTCAACATGCATAAGGACGCGCGGCAACGTCGCGCTTCTCCAATGCAAATCTGATTGAACAGCAAAGCGTTCGGCTGCTGGCATCGTAAGAAGAGTATGTGCCCCGATACTCGAAAGTCGCCCGGGCTAACTGGTTATAACTCTTCATTAGCGTGCGCTTCGCCAGCGGATGGGCAAACACTCCTCATGTCCTCGGTAGCGAATGTCCGAACCTCGCGGGAAGCCCCAATGATTAAAGGCAGAGGCCAATAAACTATCGAGCCGCAGCTAATGCCTTCACCATGTCGCTTGTCGTTAAAGGCATTGATGAGTGCCGTGGATCTACAACTGCAATCCATTGTGTCGACGGGGGACTTGCCACAACCTTGCGATAACCAGTAAAGGGAAAGCGTCTGGCGAACAAACCTATGAATGTGTTGAACCGAAGATAACGGCATCAGCATTTTAATTGTCCATAGGTTCGGGCCATGATTTTCCCAGGTTTTCGCGTCGACAGGAATCAGATGCTCAATACGCAACGACTCCATCGTAATGTCGAGAAGCATGCCAAATGTTGTAAAAGTTGACATGAATTTCAGTTCCCCCGTGCCTTTAGTCGAGCTGCGTTAGTACCAACGGAGGGAGTTCATTTGTCAACGTGGAAGCCTCTTGAGGCGTGGCGAGGCTTTTCAGAAGCGAAGCGAGCCCGGGGTTGCTCGGGTCCTCTCTAGCTGCCCCTTTGCCAAGCAATCAATCTGATTTCCTCGACGTTGTTCAGATGATCGCCCAACCCTCCAGGCTTCAGCAGCGTTACCAACAGATTTAGGCCTTCTGCCGCATCGGCACTCAGGCCGACCAGATCGAACAGCACTCCAGTGCTGGCGTTGGCTGCCAATGTCTCCCACTGACTCCCCCAGACAATCGCTGGTGCTGGGTTGTTGGCATTAAGCAGGTGAGTTGTAGCGTCACGAACAGCCTCCCATGTTTGGCGAGGTAAGAGGTGTTGCTTCGTAGCGCGTTGCACAACCACTGGCGAGAAAGACACTGTTGCAGTGCTCTAGAGGCGCATCGAGTGCCATGATTAGGTTATGCAGAGTTCCTGGGCTTGGCTTGGCGCGCCCTGTTTCGATGAAGCTGAGGTGGCGCTGAGAAATAACTGACATCAAGGCTAGGTCGAGTAGGCTCAATTTTGCCTGACGTCGCAGTTGACGCAACAAGCTGGAAGGATTCCCTGACAGCCATTACACAGCCAGAACTCACTGCCTGCACGGTCGGTATGCCGTTGAAGAGTACCAAGCCACTCTCCAACGGCAACTCCTCGATTACAGCCCTATAAATATCTGTGTATTCCCGATCTCGGGCGCAGTCAACACGACGGCAATGTGATGCAGCGCCTTACCCTGCACGACTGAGTCTTTTTTGAAGTCGAAAAGCTGCTGCTGCCGGTGACTCATGTTGCGATCCACTTGCCAATATGAGAAGCCCTGATCGAGACGAATCCGGATTTGTTTTCCAGACTCGAAAATCAGCTTCAACATGCGCCCATGTTCGATGCCTGGCTCACTCCTGACCTGAGCGTCAAAGCCTACGTAATCCAGAGCTTCCTGAAGCGCGTGATCACGGTCGACATCACTGAGCCAGTCATGCCAAATCCGCTGAGGGGCACGGCTTTTCGACTCAAATTCTCTGCCGGTTATTGCGACAGGCAACGTGCCAGAATCCACTGTCGCGCGATCTCTCAAGGCCGTCAGGGCTTCGAGCAGCAAAGCGGCTGCCAATGGCGTCACCACATAGCGGTCAGTGTATGCCACAGATTTGAGGGGATCGTTTCCTTCCAGGGCCGCACGTAATCCCGGCGATTTATCACAAAGCAGAGCCCAGAGCTGGTCTCCGAATCGGGCGATGGTTCCATCCAAATCCTTGTGGATATCGACCTCGATGTCGCCAGTTTTGGGTCGTACTTCACTCAGGGTGTAGGGTCGGGTAGGTTCGGATTCACGGCTGAGCAATCCTCGCACCAGTGGGCTTTCCCCGTCGCTTTCTCCCCAGTGAGGGTTGGCGGTGCCTATATGGGGTTGTCTGCTTGCCCAAGTCAGTGCGCCGTCTGTACCGCTCAGCCCGACTAATAAGTGATGGCCACCCTGAAGATTCATGCGCCCAGGATCGCTTTCCTCGTAGGTAATGCCTACGTCGACCCAGGATGCTAAGCTGTAACGACTGGCTTCATCGAGCAGGGCAAGAGTGCCTTTTTCGGCGATGAGCGTTACATCGATCTTTCTATGGCATTGCCATCCGAGCACTTTATCTCTCAACACTGTGGCCATCGGAAGATCCCAGAGCGAAACAGGGCCTTGAAGATAGAGGGTCACTGCACCGTATTTATCCTGAGCAAGATACCGCTCTACAGCTTCAAGAAGCGTTGAGGTTTCAGCGACAGAATCCGTTCCAAAGGCCGCTTCGTCATCTGGAAGTACGAGGAATGTTCTCCAATCGTTGGATATCCATTCCAATGCCTTGTGACGATCAAGCTTTTCGCCATCAAACCGGGTGTCAAATCCGATCAAACATTCTTGACATGCCCCGGTGCAATGGCATGACAGGCTATCCAACACATTATCCCAAAGAATTGGGCTGTTCATCAGGTGAACAGCTTGGGACGTATAGCCGCCACTGCGCAGGTCGAATACTTGTATGAGTCGAACGGGCTCTCGTTGCCACTGAACGTGCTTGGTACCAAAACCGAGCTCGTCGGACATCACTCCCATTTGATCAGCAATTGCATCGCGCAGAGCAACCGCAATGCTGAAGGCGGCAATTTCGTCATTGAGATACTCGCCCGTCATAGGATTACGGATCAACACTTCCAAGGCATCTGCGACACTGTCATGTCCTAAATGAACATTGCGTTGTATTTTCCAACTGTCGGAGCTGCCTGCACAAATGCTCTCACCATCGTCGGTGCGACCGCCCCTGAGCCTTCTGTGTTGTTCGCCGCTGCGAAATTTGTGCGGAAGAAATCTCTCGTTTTTGGCAGCTTGCTCATCAGGGTACTTAAGCATTGCCTCGGCACGACCACACTCTAGGCAGAGTGCAAACCCTTGCCCACCATCCCCGCTAGTATGGTTGAACAAGCGTGCTTTGGCGCTTGCTCTGAATGCGCCATTGGCTGGATTCGCGAACGTCAACCAAGGCTCGTTTACGCTTAGCCAAGGCCGCTGGACGGGGATATAGGTGGGTTTGCTGATATCTGTGTGTGGATCCTTGCCGTAGAAGTCCACAGCGAATCCTGAAGGCACCAAATAGCGCACAACATCCTCCTGCTCTTCCAGAGCATTTCCACACTGTCCGCAGTCGCCCGGTTGTTGGGAAAACGTACTCCCGCTTGCGCCGCAATGTGAGCAACGCCACGCATACTTGAAAAGCTGCGCTTCACGCAGTATCTCTTCGGACGCGGGTAGCCTCCAGTTGAGTGAGATGCCCCGCGACTCATAAACCAATCCATCCATGACCACTTCGGCGCCGGGCGCATATTCCCGCAGCCCGGTTACACGGTCTCGTGTCGCGAGATCCAGATAGCGTCCGCGGTTATCTTCGCGTGAATATTCCCGAGCTTTGTCAGGCGGCTGTCTGATTATGTTGTTGAAGCTGACGATGTCTGTGGGGAAACCGTAACCTGGAAGGAACCGGCGAGTTGCCAGCTCACTCAGCAGGTATTCACCCGTGATCCGCTCGAGCTGAGCGTTCAGCGCGCGCAACGCGGCGCTTTTCTTTTCTGAGCAGCCTTTGAAGTAGCCGAGTTCCTGGCTGGCGTTGCTATAGTCGTCTCTCCAGCTCTGCGCGGCATCTCGCATGGCGGCTGCGGTGTGGCGGGTTAGCGTTTCAGGATTCATGTCCACTAGCGGACTGCGATGAACCAGCTTCTCGATGCCTTTTATGACCGCAGGCACGCTGCCCGCGGAATTGGCGCACCACGCTTCGAATCGACCCGCCAATGAATCGCCTCGTTCCTCCATACAGAAGGGGCCTATGGTCATGCTTTTGAGCTCCTCTCGCCCTAATACTGTCTTGAGCCAGTAGGACAAAAGGTAGGAATTGACGTGGCGCGCGACCAAGTCAGGGCTTCGCAGGGAGACGGCAGGAATGATCATGTTCGTATCGAACGGCCAGCGAGGCTTAGCGAACACGTGCTGGTCGTGGGGTGTCTTGCGGCAAATGGTCAACGCAACTGCGCGTCCTTCTCCGCGTCGTCCCGCCCGGCCTGCCCGCTGCAAGTAGTTTGCCGTCTGGGGCGGTACGTTATTCATCGCGACGGCCGTGATACCGCTGATGTCGATCCCCATCTCCATGGTGGTCGAACAACTCAACAGATTGATATGACCTGAACGGAACTGAGCCTCGTAGGATTTGAGCTTGGCTTTCGGTTGTTGGGCAGAGTGCTCCGCGGTACGGAAGTAAGACGCCCCCTCGATAATCCGGTCATGCAAGTCCGACCAAAGCCCCTCATCACGAAGTCCGATCACCTGTGGTTCTGAATTTAGCCAAGCGCGGGCGTTGAGGATTTTCTCTGAAGCATCTACATCTCCGCCGAATGCCTGAGGATAACGAGGCATTGAGACAGGCCGTATTGGCCGCAAAGGATTCTGCCCGCCAGGCGCTGAATAAGGAGAAAGGTTGCTGAACGAGGTGTCCAAGAGCCGCCGGGTGATGGGGCACAGAAACACGTCGGAGCTCAATCGAAAATGGAGAGATTCAAGGTGCAGTTGATAGCCTGTTTCACTGCTTCGCAGAATCGTCGAAGTCGTCGTTAGGGCAACCCAGGCTTCTTGAAGAAGGTGGTTGATCTTGTCCTGATTATCTTGCGCGTCCCAGCTGAAAGCATTGCAGAGGAGCTGGATTGGTCGCGATTGGCGCTTAGAACCTAGATTAACCTGCGGCCAAGTCTTGATCCTTGAAGTGTTTTTTTCCTTGGAGGTTGGTGCGAGGAGCCATTTTGGGCTGATCTTTGCGCCGATGAAACGTTGCCACTCCTGGTCAAGGTGCAGGAAGCTGTTCTCGCGAACATAAAAGTCGAGCAGAATCTTCAGGTAGGCCCGCCAGCTCACAATGTTGCCTGTAGGCCACTCAAGGGGGGCTTTGACGACGTGCGCAAGGGCAGGGTAGGTGATCTCCACCAAGCCCATGGTTTCCAGATTGTTCTGTCGTTTGGGGCGACGAACAAACTCCCTCGCAAGCATCACCCCTGCAAGGGTTCTCGCACCGCTGGCTTCAGGAAATGCGGTCTTCGATAGGGTGCTGTAATAGCGCAGCAATCCCTCCTGCAGGTCCTTATTCGTGGTCAAGCTGCTCACCATCTCTGCCCAAGGCAGTTCAACACCTTTGGCTAGACTGGCCTTGCGATCCTTCAGCTCCTGAAGTCGGCGCACATCACGTGGTCGGATAGTACCTGCGCGCTCTTCTTCCAGATAATCCTGCAAATCCTGCTCGTCTTCTTCGGACAGCGATGCTGATGGCGTCGCGCCTAACAGCGAGTGGTACACCAGACTGCGGATTCGATTTCGTTCGGAGTCCTGCTGTAGCTTCACCGCGATGCGGGCAGTGCCTTGTCTGCTGTCGGTAAACGAAATCATTTTCCGACCGCGGAAGGGTTTGTTTAAAGGATCAATTTTGTCTTCGGGGCAGAACTCAAGCACTGTCGAGATAACGGTGCTCAGCATGAACGGGGTGCCAATTGACGCTCTGCGAAATTGTCGGTTTGAAACCGACTCCTGCGCACAACAAGGGCATTGGTCTCGCTGTATCTGATTAAAGACCCTCATCTCGATTGAATTGGGTGTAGACGCACGGCCTTCCACCTGCTTTTTGACGGGATTGAACCAAAGCCGTTCTGTCTGAACGCCAGCGACGCGGTTTACGATCAGCATATGTACATCTGAAGTGGCGCCGGAGGACTCATCCCCATCCAACTCCGTTTCTCCATCGAGGTTGATGGAAAACTCATCTTCCGAATGATCGTCAGCAGTTGTCAGCGAAAGATTGCCACGTCGATGCGCAAGCAAAAATGGCTGGTTGCAATCGTTGCAACTGACTAGGCCAATCAACGGACAGCCGCAATCGCAGCTCAACCGCTCGGCCGTGTACACCATTCCGTAAGGCCAATCGGGCGTGTCTAGGACGGTTCGAAGCTTGTGAGCGCATTTGGGGTCGATGCAGACCATAATGCCTGACAACACGTTGTGAAACAGATGTACTCGCAGAGGAAGGAAGAACGGGTCATCATCCGTGCTACCACTTCGTGTGCCTGAAAGGATATCCAGCATGTTCAGGATATCGGCGGGGCTCACCTCTCCTTTTATCGAGCGATGAATATCTGCAAGCGTGTTTACGCGAGTACCCCCTGGTTTCAGGAATTCAGCTCGGATTTGGCGTGCCAATGGATGCTGCGTGAGCGCGTGATACCGCTCTTTACTGATCTCCTGACCGTTCCCGATTTCCATCAGCTCATTTATGGACTTATTCGACAAATGTTGCGTCTGTATGGGCGCGATGTCGGGAACGTGCCGGGAACCGTGAACAACATAGATCTGGTCAGGCTCAATGCCGGCCATGTCAGCTAGGAAGGATTGCAACGACTCAACGGTCTTTTTATCCGAACCAAACGTTGCGGAGGTAGCGATGAACCGGACGTCACGAGGATCTACATCGAATGCGAGCATGACCCGACGTAGCAGGAGCGCCATTTCGGCGGCTTGCGAGCCAACATAAGTGTGTGCTTCGTCCAGAACGATCCAGCGAAGCTGCCCCTTGGACTGCTCAAGAATGGGGGCATCTTCCTTACGAACCAGCATGTACTCAAGCATGGTCGCGTTAGTGACTAGGACCGGGGGGGCGCTGGCGCGAAGGGAGGTACGATCTACCACATGGCCGGCAGACTGTTTTGCCGTGCTCTTGACTTCGTTCTCTAGAGCACCGGTATAAAGGCAATAGCGCAGATCACCGTCAAACCCATCTGTCCAGGCGTCCAGACGATTCTGCTGGCTGTTGATAAGCGCATTAAGCGGGTAGATAAAAAGGGCTTGAACACCCTGCAGTCTACCCCTGCGTTCGATATCACGGGCCAAACTGTTAAGAATTGGGACGAGAAAGCATTCGGACTTGCCCGACCCCGTGCCGCTGGTAACAACAAGGGATGCCGGTTCTTCCTGCCCCAAGATCTCCCATGCTTCCAGTTGGTGGGTAAATATCTGCCTATCGCCTGGAAACGTATATTCATCGGCGAAGACTGCAGGCGGCCGCTGCATGCACTTTACCAGTTGTGAGCTGAGCAGCCCGCCTGACAAGGACTGCAAGGTTGCGCCGCTCTTGAGCCATCCGAAGGTGGGCTCAAACACAGGGTCGGCCAGCAGAGCATCTTTTGATCCGGGTGTTGCGGCCAGCTTCTCGCTCAAAAAGTCACGAAGAGGTTTGCTTTCGAGCGAGAGGAGACTCTGGATCGCCCGGGTGCTCCGGGTTTTGAGTTCAGTGATCAGTGATTCAAAATAAGCCATGGTTTTCCGTCCAGATGGAATGCTGTTATGCCGGTTTGAAGAAGTGAACGAGCGAATAGTGGTAGGCCGCGTCGAACCATGCCGGATCAAAGCTCTGATAGGTTCGAAGTGCATGCAGCCTGTCTGGTCGCGCTAACCAGTCGAGGGCAGCGCCTCGGGTAACCTCGTAACCGACCCACATAGGAAAGGCGATTGTCAGCCGCTTGAAATCTCCCAATACCGGTGGAAACTTGGAGAGGATCGACTTGCCTGACGCGCTCCCGATGAATTTAGAAATGTCCTGATGAAGCTCGTTAGGCCACATGTCGCCACGGTCAGATTGGCGTACCAGTGATTGGAGCGGGCTGTGCTCAATTTCTACCAAAGCTCGAAGGAGATGGTCATCGAGCACAGCGTTGTGGTTCAGTAAAAGCTTTGTTTCCTGAGTCGGAAGGCTCATGGCTTCATGACAAGCCAAGTCGATTCCAAACACGGTGCCAGGTTGCGACATACTCATGCTTTGTTTGATGGCCTCCAGGTTTCGCTTCAACGCGCGAACACCTCGATCGCCGTCATCCTGATGGTAATACTTCCTCAGTATTACGACGCTGCTGACCCAGTCTTGGGGAGAGGCTAAGACCCATTCGAAAGGAAGCTCTTCGGTGATCCGCTGTGCGACGTGCTCGGCGAATCCTTCCAGGTGAACCAGGGCGGTGATCATGGCGGCGGGGCGGCGGGCGAAAACCCGCCATATGTCCAATCCCGCTAGCGGAAGGTGAGAAGTATGGATAAGCAGTTCTTCCAGCAGCCGCCAGTCAGCATGGCGAGGATCACTGGTCATCGTGTCCACGGCAGTTGTCAACGCAGCGAAGCGCGCTCCTGAGGACTCAGCAGCCAGTGCTGCACGTAACCCTTCAAGAGCGATGACAGGTTGCGCGCTTGGTTGACCATGCGTACTCCACGCGAGGGGCCTGAACGCATTTCGCGACTGGGCATCCGGATAGATCAGCCATGCGCCTTCTGGTTTGGTCTCGGGGTTAAACCACCATCGCTCCAGGCTGTCTTCTTTGGATCGGGCGCGCGTAAGAGTTTCGGGCCCGTCTTCGGGGTGAGTAATGCACAGCGCGAGTACATCAAGCTGCTTGAGCGCGTCTTCATCAGGCGCCAGCGCATGGTCTGGATAGTGCACGCTGCCGTTGCCTCTATCGATTTCTAGCCGTGTGGCATAACGTCTGACCAGCAGCTTCGCACGCAGGGAGCCGCCCTCCAAGGCTTCTATCTGAACGTACGCGTCCAGATCCTCGGTGCAGGCCAGCATTTGTCGGATCGGTCTCATGAACTCAAAAAGCCGAACCTCGCAGGAACGACCATAACTGAACACACGAGTTGCCAACTCCTGGCCGCCTCGTTTTGACTTCAACGACAAACACACCTTCCAAGTGACACCATGGCGGCCTGGCATCAGTGTGAGGCGCGAACCCAGGAGATTGTTGACGTCAAACTCCGCATCAGATGCTAGGCGCGTGCCTGCCGAATCAAGAAACACTGCGCCCTTTCCAGGAAACGGCAGGGTTATCTTCTGCGTTCTTCCACCCGCCCACGCCAGTTGCAGACTGACGTGCGAGGGAATCTGGTTGGGCTGCGCGGTTACTGCTACTCGCCAGGACATGCCATCTGGAGATGCGTCCACATGGCATTCGTTCCCAGCTGATACAACAGCCTGTGCTGGCCAGCCTCTCAGGTGAATTATCCCGGTCGAAGCAGATGCACCCGCTTCGGATTCGATCACGGCGTTGCTGGGTAGGCATACTGCTGTCTGACGGATCTGAGTTTCTTTATCCAGCTTCCATGACAACGTGCCCATCCCCAATGCCGGGCGTGCGTCCGAAACGACGCGTTCTTCGCCAGCGACTGTGCTCCACACTATCTCTCCATCAGTTACGCGCGAGGAGGAGCCATCCTTGTGAACGCGGTGTAGTGATGGCATGCCTGCATATACAAATGCAGGTTCCGCTTGAACGTCGAGAATTCGACCGCGCCACTGCAGCAGCTCACTTTCGTTCCCTTGAACGCCACAGTGGATACGATACACATCGCCCTTGTATGACATTCGAGAGGTGCCAGAGGTGAGCAGCTTCAGCGATCTGCCCTCCACGGGGCTGAGTCTGGACTCGAATTCACCTTCTTCACTGAAGAAAAATGCGGCGCCAGGGATGCAGGCTAGGGCAGTAGGTGCGCCGATACGTAAGCTCCCCACCTTCAGCAACCGGGCAACAGGGAATGTGTTTTCGAATACCCACGGTGCGTTTTCTTCCAGTCTTTCGCCGCCGGGGAGCATGGCGGTGTGGAGTGTTTCTCCATACCGGCTGAGCTGTAGCTGTGCAAAGGTCATATGGCAATCATCAGGGAGCTGAACGTTCTGCACAGCCATGCGTATGCCTTGGCTACGCACCACGCACTCAGCTAACGCAAAGCGATTACCGCCTACGATCAACGAGATTTGAAATGACGCAGGCAGTTCTTCCGGCGCGCATCCGAACAGCTGCGCTACAATGGCGGGGGTGCTCGTGGGCAGCACTTCGACCCTGGTCTCAAGAACGCACGAGCCGTCAACATCGAAGCTCAATTGGCGTCGCATCCAAAAGGGTATACGGCGATCACATCGCTCAGTTTCACCCGCTTCGCGTACCAAGCCACGAAGCAGTTGTGATGCTGCTTCCCCGTCTATGCGTAGCGGGAATTCGTCGGCCCATTCAGGGTAAGCTCGCTGAAGGGAAATGATGGGATCATCGGCGCCTTTGAGCGCGTAGCGATACCGCAAATCCTTGACGACATCTACCACTTTACCCAGCAAGTCGTAGATCGCAGGTTGACGATAGCTTCGGGGAAGGAGAGGGTGCAGATTTTGGACTTCAGCCCTTATCGCGGCTGAGGACAGATCGAATAGGATCGTCTGACGCAGCACCGCATGAAGCAGCCGAGATACGTTTCCTTGCGCAGTCTCAATTAAGCGTAGGGGAAGTCCGCCTTGAATGGCGACCTCACCAATGTATCGCTTCCCTCCATTCATTTCGCCTACGAGATGCCAATACTTTCTGCCCGATGCAACCAACTGCTGAATATGTTGATGCGATGGTACGGGCGTATTGATGCTATCGAAGAGTGGCTTCCATGCCCAGGCACCGCCTCCATAGCACCGCTTCCACCATTCTGCGGCATAGAGCAGCCAGCAGGCTGCATATGTTGAAGGCTCGGCGGGCTGAAATGCCCCGGTGACTTGATGTTTGAGTTCATTGCGCAGGGACGCAAACTCGTCATCCGTTACCTTCAGAGCGTACAGCGCGGAACCTGTCGGTTGCTCAGCACCTCGCGCTTTAGCAAACACCTGTAGCCAATCTCGCAGGCCAGATCGCGTCAATACACTCGATTCCATTCGTGTCCATCCTAATCGCCATTTTGCAAAGGCTGGCATTATGCTAGCCATCTGGGGCGCAGCGGTACTACGCCAAATTTTCAGCAAAATGTCGAGCGATAACTACTATCCCAGGTACTGACCACATTCTCACTCGGCGGACTTCCGAAGTCCGGTGAGACAGAGGATGAATTCGTGTTCCGCGCCAAAAAAGCAATGTTCAATATGCTGCAAGGCAAGTTCAAGTGACGAGAGGCCCCGCAAAGTGGGGCCTTTTTGAAACACAGAAGGGATGGCCGACGCTCGAAGTATACGAATTCTCCTGGCGTATAGCTGCATAAAAACTGGACTAGGCCTCCAGCTTGAGTTCGTAAAGCATTTGTCCGGCCTCTTACCACCGAATTGCTGGACTTTGTAGACTTGACCAAGCGAAACCGCCGGACGCGCAATGACTTGCCATGAACACGAAGGACATGGCCTATCGAGAGAGTGGACGTCAGAGCCTGGTTTGTCGAATCAGTGGCTTAAGCTGCTCATAAACATATCTGACATAGCACTTAATTTAACAGAGCAGGTCGTTTCGCTGGGTGTTGCGTTTCAGTTCATACCTTTGACACCAGCTTTTCCTAGGCCTGTGAGTTTAATTCGTCGCCTCGAATGAAAAAGCGATGTTGCTCGTCTTAGTCCGCACCCTGTTGCAAATAATTTGTTACACATTGAGCGATCCAATCAAGCCGGAGATCTGTTTTTCACCTTTGAAGCAAACTCAATTAAGCTCAGCAGCAAAATTGAAAGAGACGCCAAAAAATGGAATTTCCTGGGTTAACTCGGCAGTTGCTAATTGACCCTGAGCTTTGGAGTATGACTCGATCAGGTGCACGGGCTGGTCGGGGTTTTCGGTATCAAGACGCAGTAACCGCTTGGCTTGCCTCATTGGCGTGGAGTGGCGAAGCCTCTTGGACGCGGCTCATTCCGGAAGGGGTCGACGACCTTACCTTGCACGGACCTGAGCTTGAGTTTAGAGCCCAGCTCAAGGCCAGGCATGATCCTCAGGGTGTCTTCTCCCAATCAGAGACGGCAAAACACCTTGCCAAAAGCGCTAAGGATCTCCCGCTCGACTGGCGTGAATCCAATCGGGTGAGACTAGCACTGGTGCTAGAACGACCGCTTGAGGGTATTCAACCTACAGGTTGGATCGTAACGCTTGCGGAAAGTGGCCAAGATCTGACGAAATTCGAAAAGCTTTTGGCAGAGGCATTAGGGCAACCCGAGAGTGGTATCGTCGAGGCTTTACTAGCACGCACCCACTTGGTGATTGAGCCCGACCCGCTAGATCGTGGCTGCACTGCTCTCTCCAGTACATCACTACCGCCTGCGGGTGTGCGGCTGGTTCTCCAACAACTTCGCGAACAGGCTGGGAAAGCATCTGATTCCAACTACTTAGCATCGAGCGACAAGCCAGAGACGTTGGGTCGCAGCGATGTACAGATGCGTATCGATGGAGTTCAAGGGATTATTGATCCTATCGGCTACGTTGCTTTGACTGCTGGCCTAGCTGAGATCGCAAACTTCAGCGAACCGATGCCATCTGGTGCCTTCTATCGAGGTGTCAACGTAGTCCCGGGGCACGTTGGTGCTGGTCTAGTATTCGCTCGACCGGAGTTGATGGCAGACATTTTAACCGGCCTTGAGGCAAAGCGATTTGCTTTGATCGCGGGACCTTCTGGTGCTGGAAAATCAGCTCTTGCCTGGTTGTCCGCTCACCATACGCGTCATGCAGTGCGTTGGTATCGCATTCGGGAGTTGCAGGTTTCCGACGTAGCAAAACTCATTCAGCTCGCCAAACTATTAGAAGCGAGTCCTGCGCGCCCCGTAGGCTTCGTTGTTGACGATGTGGGCCGGCAGGAGACGTCGGGTTGGGACTCGCTCGTTCGGGAGGTAGAGGCTCAGGCAGGTCTGCTTGCCATTGGAACGGTGAGAGAGGAGGACATCTTTCTTTTGTCATCCGCGACTCGTACTCCGACGATCCGGCCCAAGCTGGATGAGAGTCTGGCATTCGGAATATGGAAAGCTCTGCAAACGTCCGGCTCAGTGGTTTTCAGTCACTGGCAAGAGCCATTTGAGCTAAGTAACGGTTTGCTTCTCGAGTACACCCACTTACTAACTGCCGGGGAGCGGCTAGAGGAGACGATTCGTGAGCAGGTGCGTCGTCGTCTTACTGAAGACCGGGGCGATGAGCTGATGATTCTAAGGACCATTTCCTTCGCTGCTGCTCAAGGGGCAGCTGTAGACCCAGTTCGGCTTCGAATACTTTCTGGAATGGATGAGCCTCGCTTTGCAAAGTTGCTTCAGCGACTGGTCGATGAGCATGCGGTGCGTGCCAGGCCTGATGGTGCACTCATGGGGCTGCACGAGATCCGCTCGACATATCTTGACGTGGCCATCCGTGAGCTTCTCGGTGAAGCTAGAGGTCGGGCAGTCACAGCGGCAGCTGAAACCCTTGCGAGCGATACTTTCGCGGCGTTCATCGTTCGGGTGCTGCGACGATGGCCTGAAGAGGAAAAAGCCATTTTGGAGGGGCTCGTCGCTCGGCTAAAGACAGAAGACGGGCGGTGCTGGACGCCAGTTCTTCATGGCCTCGGACTCGCAACCGCGGATCGAGTTGCAGAAAAATGGTTGGAAATTTCTCGTTCAGTAGATATTGATGACCGCTTAAGCGGGTTCACCTTTATGTTTACTCTCGCGAGCGTGGATTTCGGCGACGAACCGTTGTTCGCCAAACCGAAGATAGCGCATGCCTCCTTCTCGAAAGTCGATGTCGTAGATCTTCGTAATACTTTGATCAAGATGGCAGCAAGCGCTTGGCCTGCCCAATTAAGTGTTAGCGAGGCAGCCGAGCTGGCAGCGACCTTATTACCAATTGTCGGTTGCAAATCACCGCCGTCTATCAAGTGCATTCCAAGTGGAGACTTGACTAATACCTCCTTGGAAGACCTTCTAGCTCTTCTAATCACTTTAAGAGAAGTAGATTTAGATGCTGCACGAGCTGTCATTGAGATGTGCGGAGGCACGTCCGCTCTAATAAATCGCTTGTACAGTGAGACACCTTGGGTAACTTGCCCTGAAATCGGGGAGTCTGATGGCAAGCTCAGTGTGACTGGGTACGTTCGTTTCGTTCATTCTGAGGTTCAGTCAGATCTGAATGAGGAGGTCGTACGTTTATGCACGGCCATGAGCGCTGTGGTACCTGATGCCGAGCTCCTTATTTCAGATGCGATCTTCTGCGACGGCCATCCCGTTGGGTATGGAGCGCACTCTCAGAACACCAAACGAATGCCTCGCCATGCCGTCATAGCTCCGATACGAATTGCCTGGAACCAGGCTCAAATTCGAGCGATCAACCGATTGGTAGCTGCTCCCACCGAGACCCAGCGCACAACAGACTTAGCCGTTGCAATCAATGAACTTGGAGTAAAGCTGAGGGAGGCGGGGGATTTCTACTGTCGGATGGAAATCCCAGGAGCGAAGTGGAAAATGCTTCTGCAGATTCGAGATTGGCTAACAACGTTCATTCAACCTCCGAGTATTAGTGAGTCAATCTCCGGGCCTCTATCACCAGGTAAGTCGAATGATGGTGACAAACTTCATGACTTTGTTACAGGTCTGCAACGACTGATGACTGAACTGACTGATGGAGTTTCGGAAAAGCCCAACCTAATGGCTGCTCGGACAGCTAGCTTGGTGCGCGACGCGGAGTTATTGCATCGCCCAGAGTTATGGCGCATGACCAGCGAGCCCCCCCTGGAAATGTTGGTTCAAATAGCCGAGACGCTTCGGCAGATACGCGCGGTACTTGCCGACGCTGCTATGAATCCGGATCAGCGCCGCGTTTCTGCAAGCCGCTTTCGTACCATGAGTCGTCGGCACTCAGTTCTACATCGCGCTGCGAATGATGCGTTTCAAAGGGCTGACTCATTGACATCCGCTCGCCGAGAACAGATACGGCTCGCTATGGCGTACAGAGGGTTAGACGTCGAAGTGTATTCGCGTAGACAATCTAAAAGCAGTGGCGCTCAATGGCCTGATGCTGAGTTTGCTGTTCTCTTGAAGGTAGAGACGCTTTTTAATTGGTTAACCACGGAAGAAGCTTTCTCCGCAGTGGCAGCTGCACTATCAAACAACGCAACGATTAGCTATGGAGCGGTAATCAATGGGTGCTTATCTCCTATTGGCATGACTTTCATACTTTCGCTATTCCCTGACGCCACGTTCGCTGACAAATGGAAAGACAGCTTGCCGTACCCCCCGATAATTGATGATGATTTGAAGTCTTATGATGAGGCGCTGGATGCCATCAGTGCTATGTCGGCAGCTTGCGCAGAATCAGGGCGTGAGATGAATGCCAAAGAACTTGAATTTGTAACGAGCCTGATGGAGCGATACCGACACAGTATGGAGTGCATCGCGACGAAGCTAGAAGATACTGTAGATGATGTGCTTATCGACGCAGCAGGTTCTCTTAGTCGTATATTCAGTCGCTTTCAGAATGAACTGGAAAATGAAGTGGACGTAAGATTGGCTTCTGATTTATCAGCCGGTCTACGCGGAACCATAACGGATCTGACGTGGGAAGTTTTACATATTCGCTTAGCCCTTATGGAACGTGCTGCCTTTCGATAAGGTAGCGTGAAAAGGCTAATCGCGCGCTCTTGTGAATGGGCTGTGGATTAGTATCACCGAGCAATCGTTATTAATTTTACTGTTAAGCAGGTTGTCTAATGGATATAGTTTCTATTTTATCAGGATCTGTCAAGTCTGTATTGATTCGAGCTTTTAAGCCTGCATTTGAGCTTGTCGAGAGAATTCTATTTGAAGAGGCATATAAAGCTTCAACCGAGCACCACATCTATCGAGCGCTAAAAGTAGACAAGCCTGAGAAATTCGGGTGCGGAATTAGCTGCGATGTGATTTGGCAAACATATTTTTTAAGGCGAAAACTTACGAATCCAGTGCTAAGAGTGTCCGCACATGATGGAGCTGAATTCAAAAAGATTGTGTTGTGTGTAACAGCGTTCGCTGATGTCATCCGGTATCAGGATGTTGTGATACTGTATGATGTAGGTGAAGTCGTGGTTCAAACCGCGCTACCGAGCATTCCTCTTCGAGATTTGAAATTGGTTGATGATGGTCGTAGTGTTCGCCTGCCTTATAATACTTATCAAGTAAGAATACTTTGCGCGGAGAGGGCTGATGGGGCGACGCTTCCGTCACTTCCCGTAATAGGTCAGAAATTTACCCCAATGGATAATCTGTTGCCTTTGTTAGGGCGGGCGCAAGGTGATGTCGAAAAGTGGGGCGAGATCTACAATTTAGAATTCATTCATACAGTCAAACAAGAGGCAACTATAGATGCTGCCAGTTGCTACACGTACGCATCGGGGAAACTAGGACGGCTAAAGCATTGGGGCTTAACTTCTAAAATCGTGGTTAATTTGAAATTCTGGAAGAGAAACATATTCACAGGAAAGGAAATTTGGCTTGCGTATTCTGCCTCTGTCGAAAAGCATAAGTTTTGGGACAAAATCGACCGAAGCTAGAGCGCCAAGATGGTGGACTAATACCTCGTCGCACCTATGATTTCAATAAGCGAAAAGCTGGTGCTACTCATCGTAAATTTCAGGTATCACACCAAGCCCGAAGGGATGTTGGCACCACAAGAAAGTTTGGACGGTACGAGCTGCCAATTATGTTGACGGTTACAGCTTCCACTCATCGGCATGCGCAGGAGGGGGAATGCGTTTGCGGCGCTGCTCAATGTCTGATTTGCGCATCGCATTTTTTAGGCGCAGAGAAGGCCCTTCAAGTTCGGACTGTGAAGCTAGGCTAACAGCAAGCATTAACAATTCGCGGCTTTTCTGCTTGCCGTCCATAATTTCAGCGAGACTACTTTCCGAATGCGGATGTTGATTCATGTGGGCGGCCTTCGATCTCAGCAACATGTTTGATGCTAGCACGCGCCATGCAGCGAAAAGTATTCCGTTGATCCGCTTAATGTGAATGAGGCGAAAGACGAGCAGTTCTGGCCCAATGGTACTGCGATGTCGGCCCTCCGATGATCGCTCAATCTCGCGGGGAAGTGAATCACCTCCAAGTTTTGTAGATCCCCTTTGCCTAGAATGAGGCCAATCAGGAGGTGCCATGAGTCGTCAGCTCATTGCGATCACGAACAATCGACTGCTGCTAGCGTCATCGATTCAAAAAGCCAAGTCGGCAGTGCCCCCGATCTATACGCATCAACAGTCACCTTGTTTAGCGTCAGACTGGGCATGTGCGCATCCTCCTCGATGATCGGATCAGGATGCGACACAAGGGAGAACCATAGCTGCGGTGGAAGCGGAAGCCGGCTATGACGGCATGCCATTACCAGTATTGGCCAATGTGCAAGCTGGATTGCAGAGAGGCGCGTGTAGTAACCGCCCTCAACACATTCCTTCTTCAGTGTCTCTCGGGCTGCTCTCCCGTCTGCAGTGATAGGGATGTCACACAGCGCCACCCCATGCGGTGTTTTACCCAAATAAAGCTGGCTCTCGGTGTCCGGCCCAGGCATCCAAAGCTGCTGATTGCAATAGCGCATTTCAGTTCGCACGAACTCGGAAAATTTTGTGCTGGATGACGTCTTGCCTCCTAGCGTCGCCCAAAGCATGGCCGTGGGTATCAGCACGCTCCCCTTCGTGTGCTGGGTTCGATATTCAGCGGTCCTCGCCAAGGGATGCCTGATCAGCTCCTGGTAGTTGGCGTGGAGAGAGGGGTACTGATGATGTTTCATGAAATTGAAATGGTAGTGGTTCAGAAGCTTGCAGCAATATTTTTGCGCAAAGTCTCGCGACTCACTCATCATTGACAGAAACATCAGGGCGCAGCTGAGTTCGATGACTTGTTCATCCGCCACGGGCGATAGCAAGACGCCGTTGTTTTTGATGAGCTGGGCGATGTGGCGTGCAAGGGTTGATGCGTGCTCCGGCGTCTCCTCGGGCTCTAGAACGCGCAATCTGTCTCCATCCTGATGAGGCCAGAGAATCCACAATCCCCGGAGTGCTATGCGGCCCAGGGTCTCAAATACCTTCAGGTTGATGTCGACAGCACAATGGGAATTTACTGACGAGGCCACAGCATCGCGATTTGCTGTCAGCGGTAGGATTTTTCCCTCCAGCAGCTCGCCCCAAATCTTCTTGTGCAGCTCCACCAGCTCTTCAAAGGTCAACCCGATACGCCTGTGCCCTACAGATGCGGCTTCGATATCACCTTTGACCAACTCCCAGGCTCGTAAAATGACTACTTCACTTGCGCGGTAAGGGGCTTCCAAGTTCTGTTGATCACGCGCCCAGACAAAGAGCACAGATAGGCAAATGTACATCTGCCGCAGGGTGGCTAGCCGCTGCACGGGGAGCTGATTATCTGTTTTGACAAGTCCTTCCACGAGCGCTGTGAAATGCTGAATCGAAACGTCAGGCTCGTCGAGCATCGCGATGGATTTCTGAAACCTCGACTGAAGGCCTTTGCTCACATGTTGATGCTGTAGCACACCATGGGCGAGCAATCCCGCCATGTAATCGCCGTTCCACTCCTGAAAAGAGATACGATCATTGCTCTCCCTATCTATGACTCCCTTCAGGGTGTCCCTCACAGCTTCGCTGACGCTCCCGCCAAAACACAGACAGATGACGATCTTCAAACCCTTGTACTGGTTAGAGACTCGGTTGGGTATGTAAGCGTCAACAATTTCGTAGATGGAGCTGCGTACACCTTGAGGCACGGCCGCCCATTCAGCCCGCGTCAAGTCGCCTTGTTTGATTGAAAACAGATAAAGCTGTTGTTCGCCATTCACAGCAGGGCTAACAGCGGCGACGTCGACACCGAACTGGCGAGGCCCCGTGGACGGGCGCGAAATCACGTTGTAGCCCAGCTCACTTAGCAGGTCAGGCAGAACGACATCTAGTTCATCGCGCTCACGCAGGGAGGCGAGGTACTCGCGGAATACAAGTTTCATTGTGAGCGCGGCTCAAGTAGGAAGGTAAAGACCGTTAACTCCAGCGTGGTGGGATCTAACACCGACTGACGAGGTATCTGAAAGGTGTGCTGAACAGTAGCAAGGGATTGTTCCATGCGCCGCATAGGTGCTGGTTGTTCGCTAGCATCATCTTGCGCCCGGGCAAACTCCGGAATCCAACTGGCCATGCCGGTGCCATATAGCAGGACCTTTTCACTGACCAGACTGCTGAAAATGGATCCTTTTCTCGCTTCCACCATCTCGCTCTGCATTTTCTCATTACGCAGGTCATGCTCCAGCTGGCGCTGACGCTCCGAAGGCTGTAGCTCCCGAATGTGCGCGCCCCCCAGGCCATCCAGATATCTCTGCAGTTCCGCCATAACTCGTTGAACGGCCTGCGATGCCATATCTGCGGGATTTGCGGCAATTTCGTTCAGGTAGTCTGAGCCCAGGCCAGAGTAGTTAATCAGGATTGGGTCAAATAAAAGGTTCTCTAGCGCTCTCAGGGTAGCTCCGGTGGCACTGCGCATCAGGCTGACAACCAGTGAGGCGGCGAAAAGCGGTTTTGAGAGGAAGGTTCCGATCGCTTTACGTGCGATGAAAAGGTAATCACTTTCCAGTAAATCAGGCGTGCGAGCGAAATCAAACGCAAAAGTCCGCTCCTCGCTGCCTTGTAGAAGTCCACTTCTGAGCGATAGGCACAGGGCTAACGAGCCAGACTGCAGCCAGGCCACTACCCACTCACTCAGCCGAGAGTCGTCCCCACACTCAAGTTCATGCACCACTGAGTCAAAACGATTAAAAGGTACTCCGGGTTCAGTGACAATCAGCCTTTCGACTATGCCACGAGCCAACGCGACATCCCCAAATTTGATGAACTGCGACAAGACGATGTCCAGCAAATTTACGATTTCATCCTCTGGCTGACCTGAGGCCACGAGGGCAAGGAGATCGTTACGTACTTGGAAGCTGTATGCGTCTGCGCCTGCCAATAGTGCTTGACCAACTGCTCTTTTTGCCTCCAGACGGGCGGGAGCGGCAGCTCGTTCGACTAACCTTAAAACTGAAAGCTGCGAATCAGCTGACGCGTCCTTTAACCAAGCAATTGCCATAGCGAGAAGCGCGTCTCGCACAGACGGTTCGGCCTCGCGCTCGATCACGCTGGAGACGGCATTGCTGAGGTCAGCGTTTGTAGCCAGCGTTCCAGATGACAAATTGCAAAAAGCTCTGGCGGCCTGGGCACGCTCCGGGGCATCACCGATTTGGAGGATTTCAATTCCTTTTGCGGTGAACAGCGTTGGATCAACCGATAAACCAGCAGATATGCATACTTGCAAACAGTGGAATCTGCGAGCAAGAGGAGCGCCCGACTCGATGAGTTGCAGCAGCTCTACGGGGCGATTAGATGCCGCCTGGCACCATTTCATCGACTCCGTGAACACCAGGTGGCTGAGCATCGAATCCTCCTGATGGATCGCCCCAGCCATGAGTTCAAGCAAGTCATCACAGTTGAGCGCGATGGCGCCCAATGCCGGCAACAGGATTCCCAAACCTACATACAGTTCATGGTTCGAGTAGGCGGGCTCCTCAGGAAAAGGGAGGAGGGCGCGTAGATTAATATCCTTCGCTTGGTGGGCGCTGATCAACACTTGTGAATAGGCATAGGTATCATGCCGCCAGCTGTCCTTGAATATCATATCTAGCAGTCGGCCTTCCGCGGCTGCCATTGCGATCTCTTCCTGAGTTGGGATGGTCATCTCAGCTCCTTCTTAGAAAACCGTATTTCAGATGTCGCCTAGCCCATAGGCGCTCCGATGTTACGACCTCTGGTGCTCCGAGGCGGAGTGGCCATCATGCATCAAACCGGTATCATGCGTTGGGCTTTCAGGAGGCAACTGGTATAAGTTTGGCCGCTACAACTGGATTTTACTGGGTGGGTTGTATGATCCTCACAACCGGACGAGTCGCTGTAGCTTGGCGCCGCCGCTCCCCCCACGGCATATAGGACGTTTATGACCCGATCTATTGCACTGCGAACTTATTGGGGCGATTGGATGAAGCTTTCGATGAACGAGACCCAGCTCGTCAAGCTCAAGGCACATCTCCAAACGGACTCAACCGAAACCATTGCCTTGGGAGGATACGTCTTTCGACCTCAGGGAGACGTTCTGTATTTTGCAAATAGCGGGATACCCTCCAAATATTATTTTGAGATGTCGCCGCTGGAGGTCATCACCGTCATCGATGAGGCGTTGGACGCAAGGTATTAGTTACCTTCGGCAATGTATGAAAAGAAGCGCCGTAAATTCCGCTGCCAGCAGACCATCGCCGCATAACCTTTTGCAAACTTGCAATAACTTAGTGCCAAGCGGCGGTTTTCTTTCAGCAGCCGAATCCACAAATGCCCCGAGCTCTCGCTTTTCATTGGCTATCGGTGAAACTCGTTGGGGCGCATTCAAGCGTATTGAAGAATAGATAACTACGGAAAGGGCAGGGATATGGCGACGGTGATGGTTTCTCCAATCCATTTCGAGGATTACAGCGGCATCCAGTTTGAGCGTCTTGTCTTTGCATACCATTTGCGTGCTGGTTGGCGCGACCTAATCTGGCGTGGTCAATCAGGGGGCGACCAAGGGCGGGACATCACGGGTATTGAACCGTTTGATGACCAGCCGGCCCGCAAAACCATCATCCAATGCGCGAATCGCGACACGCTGACGTTGGCGAAAGCCAAAGGCGACATGACCAAAGCGGTCAAGGCCGCAGGCGGGACGCCCGATGCATTCAAATTCGTTTCTCGCGGCGCTGTTTCGGACACGAGCCGAAGCCGGATCGAGCAAGCCGCGGCGTCCCTTGGCGTTGCCCATGTGACGATCTGGTCGGGTGTGGAGCTCGAGGAAAACCTACGGCTTCGCGCTGAATACCTGCTGCATCGTTTTGTCAAAGGCATCGAGTTTCCCGATGCCGAATCTGATATCCGAAGATTCGTAGACGACTTTCCCGACCTCTCGGATGCCGACGCACTGCAACTGATGGCCGCCGTATTCGACCGGCCGGCGTTTCGCACGCCATTTCATCAAGAAAGCTCCCTACCTGCTTTTCTGCAGGCGATCGAAGACACTATCGGCGCACTCAACACCGGCGTATGGCGTATGCGCGAGGGCAATGAGATCAAGCGCATCCCTTCGATTCACCATCTTCGAGATCAGCATACCCAGGCAGTGCTGGCGAAGGTGGTTCGCCAGGTCGACCAACTGCGGCGCGTCTTCGTAACCCGCCTTAAAGAAGGAGCGATCAGACCCTGTGGATGCGCTCAGTCGGAGTGCCCGGCGTATACGCTCACGTCCCGCGCGGCCGACGAACTGGACGAAGCAAGACAGAAAATCCTCGTGACCTTTCGTTCGGTGTACCCATCTTTCAACGCATGTCTTCGGTAAACCTGAATATGCCGCAAATCATGCTGCACGCGAATACTGCGGCGGAACTGATTGAACGGCCAATATCTCGGCATTCCTAAGGCATCCACTAGAACCCAGCCGCCAAGGGCTGTGGGCGTATGAGGTGATCGTAGTCTGAGACAAGGCATCGTCTGATCGTAGTCAGCGATCTAAAAAATGCCAAGCAAGGAGCAAGCATCAGAAACGGTGCTAGGGTTAGCCGGTGGGTGGAAATGCAACGCTTACGGAACGTCCTGTCTTTAACATAATATACATTACACGTAACAAAATATTACAACATTAGCGTGGTCGCCCAAGAGATTTGAATCTGCGGTGGCCGCTTCAAGACCAGCTTTCCCTACAAACTGCATTCTTCCCAATCTACAGCCCTCGTCCATCATCACGCGTCAGCTTTTCAATCAGCGCTCCATGCTGTGGAAACTGTGCCGTGAGTTTTGCGCGATTACCGATTTCCATGTCTGCGAAATCAAACCCAGGCGAAACCGCCTCGCTGATCAAGCCAAAGCCATTTGAGCCTTCCAGTAATCGAGAGGCTTTCCAAATTCCACCCGGTACGTGCAACTGCAGTTGCTGACCAGCCAAAACATCGCTGCCCATTACCAGCGTTTGCAATG
>Ga0268255_10000110_pt1 | contig 68490 bp, 56 predicted proteins | sample AgamicOrMarz_FD_200256 | JGI IMG/M metagenome (GOLD analysis project Ga0268255, IMG submission 200256) | Agave microbial communities from Guanajuato, Mexico - Or.Ma.rz (v2) (version 3) | ecosystem: Host-associated > Plants > Phyllosphere > Phylloplane/Leaf | place: Guanajuato, Mexico...
CAAAAAATTATCCCGCTGCATGCCGGGAAAACGCTGCAATGGAGAAAAGTGTGACACAAGAAACCTCTGTCCCGGTCATTGGCCAACGTTTTCGTGGCTTCTTACCTGTTGTTGTTGACGTTGAAACGGCAGGTTTTAATGCCCAGACAGATGCATTGCTAGAAATTGCATGCATTCCAATTGTGTATGATGCTCAGGGACAATTTGTCCCTGGTCCAGCATTTCATGCGCATATTAACCCGTTTGAAGGGGCTAATCTCGACCGCCGTTCGTTAGACTTTATTGGTATTGATCCATTCAATCCGATGCGTATGGCAATGGCTGAAGATGAGCGCACCGCATTACGCCGTATTTTTAAATCGGTGAATGAAGTGCGTAAACAGCAACATTGTACCCATGCAGTGCTAGTTGGTCACAATGCGCATTTTGATCTTGGTTTTTTACAAGCAGCAATTGCACGTACAAGCACAAAAAATCAGAACCCATTCCATAGCTTTTCAGTGATGGATACGGTTACTTTAAGTGCTGTAATGTTTGGACAAACTGTGCTTGCTAAAGCCTGTATTCAAGCTGGAATTGATTTTGACGGTAAAGAAGCTCATTCTGCTTTGTACGATACTCAGAAGACTGCTGAACTGTTTTGCTATATTTTGAACAAACTGTCACCTTACCTCCTTGACAGTTTGGTGGCGGCTTCTTAAGATACCGCCATCCTCAACGTCCCTATCGTCTAGAGGCCTAGGACATCGCCCTTTCACGGCGGTAACCGGGGTTCGAATCCCCGTAGGGACGCCATATTCTTTCTTTTAAGATTCCTTTTTCTTTTATTTTTAAACGTTCTGTTTATATTTCTAATTTTCTGTATTTCCCCATAAAATACACTTGTGCAAATATATTACCGATCCAGTATTTCCTTTACATAGATTTACAATATAATAATTCTTATTTCTATACTGATATTTATTATCAACAAGGTTTTAAATGGATCTTAAGCTTCGCCTTCTCTCCCTGAGCATCGCTCAACTATGCTGTATTTCAAGTGCTTTTGCAGAAACCAATGGTTCCTCAACGACGCTTGCTACGATTAAGATTAAAGCCCAACAAGCTGCCGACCAAGCCTATAAAGTCGATAGCTCAAGTAGCGCAACACGTAGCGAAGTCGCATTAAAAGATACGCCACAATCGGTCAGCGTAGTGACCCAAAAAGTAATTGAAGATATTGGTGCGACACGTTTAATCGAAGCGCTTGATTTGGCTGGCGGCGTTACTCGTGCTAATAACTTTGGTGGCCAAGGCTTAACAGGGTTTAATCTCCGTGGTTTCACTAGCGGTGAGTTTTACCGTAATGGATTCCCGATTAACCGTGGTTATCCAAATGCCCCTGATAGTAATACAATTGAACGTGTAGACGTTTTACGTGGTCCCTCTTCTAGCTTATATGGCCGTGGTGATCCAGGTGGTACGTTTAATCTAATTTCTAAAACACCGAAGTCTGAGCAACAAACTACTTTAGGTGCCCAGCTTAGCAGTGAAGGTTTATATCGCACTACTATAGACACTACAGGCACTATTCCAAATGCAGAAAACATCGGCTATCGCCTCAATGTGATTGCAGAAGGCGGTGATAGTTATCGTGATCATGTCGAATCCAAACGCTATGGAATTGCACCAGTCATCCAATGGCAAGCTTCTGATGCAACCAAAGTTACTTTTGAAGCAGATATATTACGAAATCAGCATCCACTTGATCGTGGACATACGCGCTATGCAGGTCAGAAATCATTTAACAGTTCTCCCGAAACCTATTTGTGGGAAACAGGTAAATACAATAATCGACTCTACAATGATAATGACATGACTCAATTACGAGTTGAGCATGACTTGGGAAATGACTGGAAACTTAATGCGGGTGTGCAATATTTAAATGGCAAATTGTATGGCTATGCGGTAGAGGCAAATGGCATACAGGCCGATGGAGAAACTTTAGACCGAAATTACAACTATCGTGAATTGAAATGGCAAGATACCGATGCCCAAATTAATCTAACAGGTAAATTCCAACTTTTAGGTCTAGCTCACACTCTTGTAACTGGACTTGAATATGAAAACTACGATTACAAGTCATATATTATTCGTTCGGATCCTAAGTCAAATAACTATCCAATCAATATTTATGATCCAGTTTTAGGCCAACCTCTACCCGAGCTTAAAAATATTACGACCCATGACCGCGAAAATTTAAAAACAACTGCCGTTTTTGCACAAGACCAAATCGATTTAAATGAGCGTTTAAGTGCGCTACTGGGTTTACGTTTTGAGCACTACGAACATGATTACAAAAATCTATTACCAAATACTGCAAACTGGAATACCAGTCATGACGCATTTATTCCACGTTTAGGTTTAGTTTTTAAAGCCCGTGATGATCTTTCAATCTATAGCAATGCTGCAAAATCGTTTAAACCAAATACGGGGGCTAGCCGTAATGGAGAGGGATTTGACCCAGAAGAAGGCATGGCTTACGAGTTAGGCTTTAAATGGCAAGCACTCGACAATATGCTATCGGTTGACTCCGCTATTTTCTATGCAAAAAAAGAAAATGTCTTAACCCTCGATCCTGTAGATTCAGCCTATAAAGTTGCTGCTGGTGAAGTCCGTAGCCAAGGTATTGAGCTAAATATTGCAGGGCAAATCACTCCAGCATGGAAAATTATTGGTGGATATGCCTATACAGATGCAGAAGTCAGCAAAGATAATACTTTGAAAAAAGGAACAGCACTGGCCAACATTCCAAAGAATAGTTTTAATCTTTTAAATATCTATGAATTTCAGGATGGCCCTTTACAAGGCTTAGGTCTGGGCATTAATCAAAAATATATTGATAAGCGTGCAGGTCAAACAGCAAATAGTACTTACACCATGAAAAGTTATGCGGTTACAGATTTGGTTTCTTATTATCAAGCGACACCAAAATTGCGTATTAACTTAGATCTGAAAAATATTTTTGACAAAGTTTATGATGAAAGTGCTTTCAATTTATATGCATATCCGGGTGAACCACGTACCGTTCAATTGGGTATGAGCTATACATTCTAAAAAAAATGCGCCATTTCAGTTATTGAAATGGCGCATCTGGTTTACGCAGACTTACGTGAATTCACTTGTCCTTGAATCACTGCTTTAATATTGCCTTTGGCATAATTTAAAAACACCACTAGTGGTGAAAGTTTCGGATTTGGTTTTTTACCCTTGCCAATGGTTTTAAATTGAGCGGCATACCAAATAATTTCCATAATTGCCATTTTATCGACAAAAGGTAAACCTGTTTTAATCGGTTTCACGGCGTAACGTACATCTTGCCCTGCAATTAAACGCTCTGTTAAATCAGTTTCTACTGCAAATGGACGAGCAATACCAATAAAATCACATGCTCCACTTTCAAGTGCAGCGTTCATGCCTTCTACAGTACGGAAACCGCCTGTCACCATGAGTTTACATTTAACATGCTGGCGGATTTTCTCTGCAAAATCTAAAAAGTATGCTTCACGTGCAATTGTGCTTGCTTTACGTTTATCCGCCTTAGCTCCAGCCATTGCTGGTGCCTCATAAGTACCACCTGAAATTTCAATTAAATCGATACCAGCTTCATCCACTGCTTTAAATACAGAAATTACATCTTCTTCGCTAATTCCGCCACGCTGGAAGTCAGCCGAGTTAAGCTTTACTGAAATGATAAAATTATCTGAGGTCGCTTCACGTACCGCTTTATAAACCTCGAGTAAAAAACGAGTACGATTCTCAACGGAACCACCCCATTGATCTGTGCGCTTATTGGTTAATGGCGATAAAAACTGGCTAATTAAATATCCATGTGCACCATGTAATTGTACTCCTTCAAAACCTGCTTTTTCACAGATTTGAGCTGCTGTGGCAAAGCGTTTAATAATATCTAGAATTTCATCATGAGTAAGTTCACGTGGCGTTCCAAACATGGTTGCTAAAGCTGGGCTAAAAGGTACGGCTGAAGGCGCTACGGTTTCTTTATTTAAACCTTTTGGACACTGGCGACCTGGATGCGATAATTGAATCAACTGAACCATGCCATATTTTTTACCTAATGCCGCCCACTCTTTTAAGCGCTCTAGGTCACGTTCAGTTTCAATAACAACAACACCTGGTTCATTTTTCGCTCCGGCATTTACCATGACATTACCCGTAATTGCACAGCCAAGCTCACCTTTTGCCCATGCACCATATAGACCCAAATGTAAGTCATTTGGTTGGCCTTCATAATTTGCAAGCGCTTCACTCATTGCGCCTTTAATAATTCGGTTTTTAAAGGTGGTATTGCGTATCGTGATGGGTTGAGCAATCTGGTTCATGGTTAACCTCTTTTTTTGATTTTTTAGAGCAATTACTCTAATTTAAATGAGTTATTGGGCATGTCAAGGCATAATCGATAACTGACAATAGCACATGTCAATTTTAAAGAATATAAAAATATGCAACTTTTTGCATAAAATACAAATTTTAATTATTTTATTTAAAAACAATTAATTAAGATCTTTTTTTTAAAGAGATGATCTAATTAATTGTCTGGTATATTCAGTTTGAGGCTTAGAAAATAGGAGTTCAGTTTCCTGATATTCAACAACTTTTGCATGACGCAATACCATCACTTTATGGCACAGTGCTTTCACTATATTGAGATCATGACTAATAAAAATATAACTTAACTGCTCGGTTTGCTGTAATTGTCTCAACAACTTGATCATAGCTTTTTGCGTGGTCCGATCTAAGGCAGAGGTAGGTTCATCCAAAATTAAAAGTTTAGGCTGAACCACTAAAGCTCTAGCTAAAGCCACTCGTTGACGTTGTCCACCTGAAAGTTCATGAGGATAACGATGTTGAAAATCTTCAGCCAATTCAACTTTTACCAATACAGATCCAACTTGCTGCTTTATCTCTTTTTCATTCACAGCTTTTAACTTTACCCCTTCAGCAATAATCTGCCCCACTGTCATACGCGGGTTTAAACTGCCAAATGGGTCTTGGAAGACAAGTTGAAAATCTGATCTCATCAACCGTAGTATTTTTGGCTGTAGCTGATTCAAATCTTGCCCTAAAAAAACAATCTGCCCTTTACTCTGAATAAGCTGAACCAAAGCGAGGGCTAAAGATGACTTACCAGCACCACTTTCACCAACCACCCCAAGCGATTCACCTAGAGCAAGGTCGAAACTCAAATCCTCTATTGCGGTGAAATATCCTTGAATACGATTTAAAATTCCTTTTCTTATCGGAAACTGTACGCTGAGGTGTTGTACTGATAAAACGTTTTTTTGAGCGGATTTAGGCTCTACACTTCCAAAATCATGCTCTAATAACTGTGCTGTATAAGCTGTTTTAGGGTTTGTAAAAATTTGGCTCAGTTCACCTTGCTCTACTACACGCCCACTTTGCAATACAATAAGTTTCTCAGCATAGCGATATACTAAATTGAGGTCATGGCTAATTAAAATAAGTGCCATTCCATATTTGCTTTGCAAAGATTTTAATAGCTCTAAAATCTGTATCTGTAAAACCACATCCAATGCAGTAGTAGGCTCATCAGCAATCAAAATTTTAGGTTGAAGTGCCAATGTCATCGCAATCATGACACGTTGTCTTTGTCCACCAGAAAGCTCATGCGGATAGCGTTTTAAAATTTGCTCTGGTTCAACAATTCCCACATCTTTAAGCAGTTCAACTATTTTTTGTCGAACTACAAGTTTTGAGAAACCAGATAATAGAAGGTTTTCCCCTATAATTTTTTCAACACGATGAAGCGGATTTAATGCAGTAGCAGGCTCCTGAAAAATCATAGCGATTTGGCGACCGCGTAAATTTGATTGAGCTTTTTCATCTAGCTCAAGCATATTTTGTGAGCCAATCCAGACCTGACCTGTTATTTCTAATTTTTCTTGTAGCAACCCCATTATTGCTAAGCAGCTCATCGATTTACCTGAACCACTTTCGCCAACAATAGCAAGTGTTTCCCCTTCATTTAAGTGGAAATTCAGGTCATCCAATAAAACCTTGTGAGCTTTGGTTTGAACTGAAAGATGCTCTACCTTTAATAATGTTGAAACGTTGTTTAAATTATTTTCTTGGGTCAAACGCATCACGAGCCGCCTCCCCAATATAAATTAAAAGTGAAAGAACAATTGCCAAACTAAAAAATCCTGAAATTGCTAGCCATGGCGCATCTAAGTTATTTTTACCTTGTAGCAACAACTCGCCTAATGAAGCTGCATCGGGTGGCAAACCATACCCTAAAAAATCAAGAGCAGTTAAAGCACTAATATTAGTTGTTAAAATAAATGGTAATTGAGACAAACTCGAGCTCATCGCATTTGGCAAAATATGCCTAAAAATAATAGCGCGATCAGTCACTCCCAATACTTGGGCTGCACGAACATAATCTAGCTGGCGAGCTTTCAAAAACTCTGCTCTAACGATGCCCACCAAAACGGTCCAGCCAAAAAACAACATAATGAAAAATAGCCAATATACGTTTGGTACAAACATACTGACTAAAATCATGACCATAAAAAGCATGGGTAAGCCATTCCAGACTTCAATCAATCTTTGTCCTAATAAATCGACCCAGCCACCGTAGTAACCTTGAATGGCGCCTACAGTAATTCCAAATAAAGCGGAACAAAAGGTTAAGGCTAAACCAAAAAGCAACGACACTCTTAAGCCATAAAGAATACGGGCAAAAACATCCCTGCCCTGATCATCTGTTCCTAACCAGTTTTGTTTGGAGGGTGGTGATGGCACCGGAACGGCCAAGTCTAAATTGGGCGTTTGATAAGAAAACTTAACGAGTGGCCAAACTGCCCAACCTTTAGCCTCAATAAGCGTTTGTACGGCGGGGTCTTTATAATCAGCTTCTGTTTCAAATACACCACCAAACGTGGTTTCTGGATATGTTTTTAGCACAGGCAAATAGTAAGAATCTTCATACTTCACTAACAGTGGTTTATCGTTAGCGATCAACTCCGCAGCTAATGACAAAACCAAAATCAGACTAAATAAAATAAAGCTGGCCCAGCCCAATTTATGCTGTCTAAAGCGCTGTAATCGAGTCCGCACAATCAAAGACATTATTTGTCCCCTTGTGCATCAAAGTGAATTCGAGGATCAATCCATTGATACAACACATCACAAACGAGACGTAAAATTAGGCTAAATAAAGTAAAGAAAAATAAGACACCAAAAATAACCGGATAGTCGCGCTGAACAAGGGCTTCAAAGCCCAACAAACCCACCCCATCCAAATGAAAGATAATTTCTACAAACAGGTTACCTACAAAGAAAATACCCGCTAACGCTTCTGGCAACCCAGCGAGCACAACTAAAATAGCATTACGAAAGACATGTTTATATAACACCTGTTGGCTATTCAGTCCTTTTGCATAGGCAGCCAAAACATAGGGTTTATTGAGTTCTTCTAAAAATGAGTATTTAGTTAAATAAGTTAAACTGGCAAAACCGCCTAATACCATGGTAATCAGTGGCAGAGTCATATGCCATAAGTAATCAGTAACTTTGCCCCAAAGACTCAGTTGATGAAAGTTATCTGATACTAAATTTTGTAATGGAAACCATTGAAAATAAGAGCCACCTGCAAAAAAAACAACTAACAAAATGGCAAATACAAAACTTGGGACAGCATATCCTACTACGAGGATTAATGAAGTGGAGCGATCAAACCAAGAGCCCTGCTGCCTTGCCTTTTTTATTCCCAACGGAATAGAAATGAGGTAAATGAGCAAAGTACTCACCAGCCCAAGTGAAATGGAAACAGGCATTTTTTCCCATAACAATTGCACAACAGGTTTATCTTTAAAGAAACTTTGTCCAAAATCTAAAGTTAAATAGCCTTTTAACATTAAGAAAAACCGTTCAGGAGCAGAACGATCAAAACCATATTGTGCCTTAATTTGTTCAACCATTTCAGGGCTTAGACCTTGGGCACCTTGATAATAAGTTTCTGCACTCAATGCACGACCAATTCCCAAATCACTTTGTGCCTGATGTATTGCTTGCTCAACTGGCCCACCCGGTGCAATTTGCACAACCACAAAGTTAATCAACAAAATGACGAATAATGTGGGAATCATTAAAAGAAGTCGCTTGAGAATATATGAACCCATATAACAGGATTTCCTTTATGACAGGTGCTTTTTATTGTTGATGTAAATACTTGGCAACTTTTTTGGCTTTATTTGCATCACTCCACCAATATTCTATCCCAGAAGAAAGTGCTGGTTTAACTTTAGGTTGTTGATACATATTCCAATAAGCATACCAGTTTTCACCTTTACCATAAGTCGGGATTTGATAATAACCGGCTCTAAGCAATCGATCGAGAATGCGAGTATAAATAATCTGTTGTTCACGGCTCTTACTCGCAACAAGTTTTGAAATCACTTGATCAATTACGGGGTTGCGAATCCCTGCATAATTATAATTCCCATCCTGCGCTGCGGCGATACTTCCCCAAAACTGAGTTTGTTCATTGCCTGGGTTGAGAGATTGCGGCAGATTCATTGTGGTCATATCAAAATCGTAACGACGAGTCCTTTCTAAATATTGCGGAGCATCGACCTGACGCAAATTAACTGCAATGCCTAACTTTTTTAGGTTACGAATAAAAGGTAAAAGTGTTCGTTGTTTACCATCTTGCTGAATTAAAAACTCAAGCTGAACTTTTTTTCCTTCTGGTGTAAATAGCTGCCCTTCTTTAACTTTATAGCCAGCCTGTATGAGTAATTGTCTGGCTGTTAACAAGTTCTGACGGTTGAACCCACTTGCATCCGACACTGGATATTTCCAGTTTGCTAAAACACCTTGTTGCATGAGTGGAGATAACTTAGGCAATAAAGGTTTTAACAAGTCTAATTCAGTTTTTGAAGGTCGACCTGTTGCTGCTAATTCACTATTTTCAAAATAACTTTGTAGGCGCTGATATTGACCATAAAACAAAGCTTTATTTTGCCATTCAAAATCATAGGCATAGGTTAAAGCTTGTCTAAAACGAATATCATTTAAAGGTTTTCGCCTAGTGTTAAACACATAGCTTTCAGTGGCAATCGGGTTGTGGTGACGAAACTTATATTGAGCAACCAGCCCTGCTTTTACGGCTGGAAATCGATAATCTGTTACCCATTTTTTTGGATTAGTCTCTTCATGCAAAGTGTATTGCCCAGATTTAAATCCTTCAAAAGCAATATCCCAATTTCGATAATAAACATATTTTAATCGGTCAAAATTATAACGCCCCTTATTAATAGGCAAATCTTTTGCCCAATAATTTGGGTTTCTTTTATAACTAATGCTTCTACCCGGATCGATTCGTTCAACGACATACGGTCCCGAGCCAATAATTGGTTGTAAAGTAATTCGGCTAAAATCTCTTGTTTGCCAATCGGCTTTTGAATAAATGGGTAAGGTTGCCAAAATGAATGGCATTTTAGGGTTGTGCGTAGATTTAAAACTAAACTTTACTTGATGAGCATTTATTACTTCTGTTTTTGCCAAATCAGCAAGGTACATCTGTAAACCTAAATTGGACTTCGTCTGATAAGCATCAAAACTAAACTTAACATCTGCTGCAGTGACTGGCTGTCCATTACTAAAACGAGCCTTAGGGTTTAAATAGAAAGTAACAGACTGCGTTTTTTCTGGGTCATAACTCACTTTCTGTGCCAAAAGCGGATATAAAACCCCGACCTCATCTAACGACTGAGTCATTAGAGTATCAAAAAGATAATTAACACCTTCTGTCGCATTCCCCTTCCCATTCATACTATTGAGGTTATCAAAAGTTCCTTGGGCTGCCTGACTTAACAAACCACCTTTCGGAGCGTTAGGGTTTGCATATGGCATAGCCATCATTTCTAAATACTTGGGTTTAGAATGAATCGCTATATATGAGGTAGTTTGCTGTGCAGAAAAAACTGCATGCGAAATGACACTGAGCCCGACTAGCAGGCTCAGTTGAAAAGATGATTTATGCATAAGTTGCTAATTATTTTATAAATTAGGCACTTTAATTACATCACCAATGCGAAGCTGAGTAGAAGGCGTTAAATTATTCAGCTCAGCCAAGAAATTGGTTTCTAAACCATATTTACTTGCGAGGCCAATTAACGTATCCCCACGCTTCACTTTGTATTCCACCACAGTTTTTGGAATCACAATATTCTGGCCGCGCTGTAAGTTAGCACTTGCTTTTAATGCATTCATTTCAGCAAGTTCACGCACTGAAATACCCGCACGACTCGCAATACTATTTAAAGACTCACCAGATTTAACAGTATATCTTTCAGTATTTTTACCAGCCGCAACTGTTTTAGTTGAAGACTTAGTATCTACTTTAGCTGTTTCTACTGTAGGTACATCACCTGTTAGCTTTAAACGTTGCCCTACACGAACGCTACTGGTACGTGAAAGACCATTTAATGAAGCAAGGTAATCCAACTGTAAGTGATAACGGTTAGCGATATTACCTAAGCTATCACCAGATTTGACTGTATAAGTTTCTGGTGTTTCTTCTTTGGTATTTTTAGAAGCTTTGCTTGGTTCTTCTTCTTCCACTGTACCTGTGAGTTTTAAGCGTTGACCAGCGCGTAAGCCAGCCGTACGAGACAAACCATTTAAGTCAGCCAAATAGCTAGTTTGCAAATTATATTTACTCGCAATCGCATTTAAGCTATCGCCAGACTGTACAACGTATTGTTCAGGAACACTTAAACCTGCTGGTACTTTTAACGTTTGACCAAGCTGTACATGGCTATTTGCTTTTAAGTTATTTAACTCGGCTAACTCAGCTAGGCTAATTTTTGATTTGGTTGCAATACTCGATAAAGTATCACCACGTTGTACTTTATAGCCTTCTGTTTTATAAGAAACATTTGCTGACGCTTTCTCAGTTTTAGTAGAGGTCTTAGTTTCAGCTACTTCATCTACAGTAATATCTTGTGTAGGCACATTAATTTTTTGGCCGACCAACAAATTACTACCTGCTGTTAAACCTGGGGTTAACTCAGCAAGTTCCTGATTCGAGAGCGCATAACGATCTGCAATTAATTTCAGGTATTCACCACGCTTCACAGTATAGCTCTTCGTTGCTATACGTTTTGCACTTGCCTGAACGGCTTTTGGCTCGGCTTTAGTACTTACGCGACTGTTCTTTGGTTCTTTTAACTGTAGTTTTTGCCCTACAAATAAGCCATCTGTTACTGATAAATCGTTATATTCAGCCAATTGTCTTACTGACAAATTAAACTGGTTTGCGACACCACTTAAGCTATCGTTAGCCTGAACCACATATACATCAGGTTTAGCTGTGCTTTTCGAAGTCGTTTGAGTTTCTTGTGGCTTAGCGTCATAAAGATAAAGCGTTGAACCAACATATAACGTTTTTTCAGGGTCAATCTGGTTCCACTTCGCAACATCGCGCCAGTTTACGCCGTTTTTCATCGCGATAACGGCTAAAGTATCACCCGGTAAAACTGTATAGGTACTACGTTTGCCTTTAGGCTGCACAACCACTACATCTGTATCAGTTTTAATGTAAGGCTTATCTTTATTGCGCTGGCCATCTTCAGAGTTAGCTACGGTCACGTCTTCAGCTAAAGTTTTTGGATATGCAAAACCTTTACTTACTTCTTTACCTTGTTGCTCTGCAACCGATTGACTCGTTTGAATCGCGGTTAACTTAATTTTGCCGTCATAAGGATCAACAATTTCCGTTCCTTGCGGGGCAAGAGCTTTCAACTCAGCAACCACCTGATCTTTTTCAGCCTGTGTTGGTTGTGGTTCTAAAGCTTGCTGAACTGTCTCTTTCTCACCTTCAGCTCGAACTGCCGCTAAAATCTTCTCACGCTCTGCAGCCGAGATTGGTGGCTCCGTCTTCACTTGCTTAATGTTTGCCGCCGGTGTCACAGCGACAGGAATACGTGGAGCACTCGGTACATCAGCTGAAGCTGCAAACGCGGCTAAAGCATCAGACCCGCGAGGTGTTGAAGTTTTTACTGTGCTAGAGCTGCTTGTTGTTTTAGTAGGTGTTGACGGTTTAACAGGTTGAACCTGATTTGCAGGTGTTGTCTTAATTGTTACCGAGGTTGAAGCATTTACATCTGGCTTAGATGGTGAAGTCGCGTTTGCCCACCAGCCTGAACCACCACCCGATTTAAGACGTTTTAATTTATTGTCAATTGAAGGACTTAAATCTGCTGGAATCAAGATACGCATTGGACTTGCAGGGTCTACCATTTCACCACGATATCCCGGGTTTAATGCATAGAGTTCCGAACGGCTTAATCCAGCTACAGAAGCAATTTCGCTTAAAGATAAAGGTGCAGATAAAGTCACTTCACGGAAATGGGGTCTATTTGCAATTGGTGGTAAAGAAATACCGTAAGCTTTTGGGTTTTTAATAATTTGGGCAACAGCCAAGAAACGTGGAACATAGTTCATGGTTTCTTGAGGTAATTTTAATGACCAATAATCAGTTGGTAGGCCAGCTGCCTGATTTCGGTTAATCGCCTGTTGAATACGTCCAGGACCTGCGTTATAGGCTGCTAAAGCGAGTTCCCAAGAGCCGAATTGGTTATATAAGCTTCCTAAAAATTCATACGCTGCACGGGTCGACTCAACAACATCTCGACGCCCATCATACGTACCTGTTTGCTTTAAACCATAAATACGACCAGTACTCGGAATAAACTGCCATAGACCTGCTGCAGCTGCACTACTTGTTGCAGCTGGGTCATATGAACTTTCAATTACAGGTAATAATGCAAGTTCTGTCGGTAATCCGCGGCGTTCAGCTTCTTTAACTGTATGATACAAATAACGACTTGCGCGGGCACTTAATCGATCAAGGTAAGGCTGACGAGAAATAAACCAACTACGCTGAGCTTCAATACGTGAATCCCAATGGTTTAGATCCATTTTGAAACCCACAGACATACGCTTCCAGACATCACCGTGCTTTAAAATAAGCAGACGGTCACCCTCTACAGCACGCATATCAGTTGCTGAAAGTAAGTCTTCCAACGAATCAAGACTACTCGCATCTAAATAACCTGCACCACTGACCTGTTTTGATTTTGAGGTTTTTGCAGATTGCGGAGTCGATGAACAGCCTGTTGTAATACCCAACGCAGCTAACGCAGAGCTAAGTACGGTAATTTTGAACAATGATGCTGCAGATGGCTGCCACACAAATGTGGTTGGTTTATACATAAAAACTTCCAAACAACTCGCGTAATATTTTTTTGGGGTCTGCCCACAAACCCTGGGTCTTCGATGCCATTGTAGTAAAGCATGCAAGATAGACAAGGCAATAATTTAATGTCATTTGCATGGAAATGTTACAAGAAATTAAAAAAACCTTGCTTTGATACGATGGAACCGAACTTTTTGCGTATACAATACACCATATTCAGTTCTTTTTCTTTTAGTTTAGGTTTCGATTTATGTCTCAAACAATCACACTGTATGTTGATGGTGCATGTCGTGGCAATCCGGGTTTAGGTGGTTGGGGCGCATATGTCATTACTGAACAGGGTGAACATAAATTATTTGGTGGTGAGCCGGATACGACCAATAACCGTATGGAACTCACTGCTGCCATTGAAGGTGTTTCATTTTGTCCAGCCGATGCTCACTTAATTATCTGGACAGATTCAAATTATGTGAAGCAAGGTATTACTGAGTGGATTCATGGCTGGAAAAAGAAAAACTGGAAAGATGTAAAAAATCCTGACCTTTGGCAGAAATTAGATGCTGTCTGTGCAGGTAGAAATATAGAGTGGAACTGGATTAAAGGCCATGCAGGACATCCGGGCAATGAAATGGCAGACCAGTTAGCTAATTTAGGTGCAGACAAAACTGCTAAAGAACTCAAGCAACCACAGCCTGCCACTGTACCGCAAGATATAAAAAAGCCTGAACAGGACTGGTTACTAGACGACCCTTTCGGATTTGATCTGGCAGAAGTAACTGAAGAGGAAAATATTCACCTTGAGGCAGTTGAAGAAGTTGAGATGATTATTGAAGATGAAGAAGTTATCGAAGTTGAAACTACTGAACAAGAAAGTAAGCAGATAAGCAAAAACATTCATCCTCAAATTGTTGTGACCGAAGCCAAATTAAAATTACAAGGTCCTCGCCAACTGATTCTCGATACGGAAACCACTGGTTTTTATTTCCAAGATGGCGACCGCATTATTGAAGTGGGCGCGATTGAGATGATTAACCGGAAACTTACCGGTAGCTCAATTCATATTTATATTAACCCACAAAAACCAGTGGGAGATTCAGAAAACGTCCACGGGATCAGTGATGATTTCTTAAAAGATAAACCGCTCTATGCGGATATTGCAGACACCTTGTTTGATTATCTCAAAGGTGCAGAGATTATTGCCCATAACGCAACCTTCGATATGAACTTCCTTGATATGGAGTTTAAACGCGCAGGACTTCCTGCGCTTTCTGAAGTGTGTGAGGTAACGGATACTTTAGCTTTAGCGAAGAACAAACATCCAGGGCAAAAAAACTCTCTTGATGCGCTCGTAAGACGTTATGAAATTCCGGCACGTGACCGTACTTTCCACGGCGCATTACTCGATGCTGAAATTCTTGCTGATGTTTATTTAGCAATGACTGGTGGTCAGGTTTCTTTTGATATAGATGCCTTATCTCAGAGTGAAAATAGCCAGCAAACAACCAATAGAAGCAGAGTTCAAATTGACCTCCCTGTAATTTACCCTTCTGAGGAAGAGTTAAATACACATGAGACTTGGGTCAAAGAATATGAGGAAAAACACGGAGAACCTTGCCTTTTTGCAAAATAAATTTTTGATTCTTTAGTGTTTTTAGCTTTTCCCCTTTGCAAGTTAAGTTATATTAGTCGCATAGATTTTTAGCTCAATTTAATGAGCACTACGAATATAACAATTGATTTTTTGCAAAGGGGAACGTTTATGTCTGAGCATACGTCGATTCATTTCGATCCAACAGCCTTACTCATCATTAAACATGAAATTGATCGTTCAATAAAACTGGTTGAAGGTGCTGTAAGTACCTTAATTGAAGAACAAACTCTCCCTTTTGGTATTGATGATGCATTAGAACAGTTTAAGCAATGCACTCAAGTACTACGCTTAATTGATATCCCCTATCTTGCAAAAATCACTCAATATTCAACTGAGTTGATGCAAAAAATTATTGCGAATCCAGCACAAATTAATACTGATGATGTCATTGCCTTAAGCGAAGGCACGACCATGGTAAAACGTTATATTGAATTTATGTGTTTGCGCGAAATACAAGTTCCACAGTTTCTTCTTACGACCTTAAATAATTTAGAATTAGCTTTAAATAAACCACTGACTACATCAGGACAGGCTCTTGTTCCCTTACTTGCAGATACTTCGCTCGAACTGCCTTCGCCTGAAATATTAATTAGTGAAAAAACTCAGTTCATCCATCAACTCTATAAATTATCTCTACATCAATTTTTAAAAAAGACAGCATCAGCTCAGAATTTTCAAGCCTTTAAACTTATTGCAACCTATTTGCTCAGCATGGCGAACACTCAGCCAAGCCAACAATATTGGCAGCTCGTCAATTATGCTTTTAACCATATTGATGACCTACCTTTAAATGATTCACGCCTACGTGTACTCATTAATATCGAAAATCAGATTGGTCAGTTCTTAGCAACTCCGGAAACTTTCAAGCCTGATTTAGCTGAACTTGCAGATATTTTAAGTATTGTCATTGCTCAAGAAGATGAGATTGCCCACCATATTCGCAACCAACTTCATATAGGTGAGGAAACACCAACAGATACTCAATTACTCGTTTTAAGTCGCCATCTTTTTGGTCCTGACTTTGACACGATGCACACCGTCAGCCAATTAATCTTGGATGAAATGAATAAAGTGCGTAATGATATTGAGTACAACTATCAAAATATGTCGTCTGAAAAAGCACAGCAACTCCAAGCGAGCCTTTTACAGCTGGCCTATACCTTTAAACTTCTTAATCTAGATGACGCCTCATCTGCACTTTCTCAGCAAGCTACTAGTTTAAGTCAACTTAACATTTTAAGTGATAAGAACTATGCGCAGCAGCTGATGAACAGTATTTTGTCGGCCATGAACTCAATTGGTATTTTAGTACGTCAATTCACCTCGAATCGTTTACAACTTAATGTGAACAATACGGATATTTCTTTAGATCGTCTTGATGAAGCACACCAAGCCTTGCTTATTGAGACAAAAAATTTAATTGATTTTATCTGTCAAAGTCTGACTTTGTATGCAAATGATCAAACACAAAATATTGAAGCAATTGCAGGTTCGTTAAAAGAGTTAGCGGGTGCAGCCGAATTTTTAGGAAGCACGATTCAACAACAAGCTTTACTCCAAACTGCTCAATTTGTTCAAGAGCAACTTGAACAAAAACAGCCTTTTAATACAGACCAAATTCACTGTATTTTTAACGTATTAGCCGGTATTGACATGTTAGTTGACAATTTAAAAAATAAACAACCTGTTCTACAATCCATGTTTAATGTAGCATTGTCGAGTAGTCAACAACTTCAAAAAAAGGCAGCTTAATGTCTGAATTATCACTTGCTTATATTTTCCATCAACAACAATTACTGGTTGACCAGAACCTTCAATTACCCAAAGTCGAAAAGTTAGCAAGTGATTTACTTTTCACTCATGATGAGCAGGTCATTGCGCGTGACTTGCTTGCTGAGGAACCTATTCCCGAAGGCTTACAACTTGTCCCAATTCGCCAGCTTATTACCAGTTGGTCGAAAGAACAGTTTTTGCAAGCGAGCCGAGCTGTTCAATTACTTGAATGGCGACGTAACCATAAATTTTGTAGCCACTGTGGACATCCGACAGAAGTTCATCCAACCGAATATGCGATGGTGTGCCCTTCTTGTCGCTATCACCAATACCCTCGTGTAAACCCTTGCATTATTACCGTCATTACTCGAGGTGATGATGAAATCTTACTCGCGAAGTCAGTTCACAATAAAACCAACATGTATGGTTTGATTGCAGGTTTTGTTGAGGTGGGTGAAACACTTGAAGAAGCAGTACAACGTGAAGCCTTCGAAGAAGTCGGTTTAAAACTCAAAAATATTCAATATATGTCAAGTCAGCCTTGGCCATTCCCAAGTAACCTTATGGTAGCTTTTCGGGCAGAATATGAGTCGGGTGAAATTAAGCTTCAAGAAGAAGAAATTGCAGATGCACAATTCTTCAAAATTGATCAATTACCTGAGATTCCATTTAAAGGAAGTATTGCTCATTCAATGATTATGCAGATTACCCAAGCTGGGTAATCTGCTGTGTTTTAAACGAGACTTTCGTTTAAAACACTTCTTCAAGAAAATGTAAGATCGTTCTTTTCGTTCTAAAATAATGGCTAATAAAACTAGAAAGACTAGCTAAAATTGTAATATGGCCAGTTTTAGGAATCACGGCGATATGGCTGTGATTTCCACTTTGTCTTAATGCGCGATCCAAATCTAATGTATTTTCTTTACCGACAAGCTGATCATTTTCAGCCATGAGCAAGTAATGTTTAATACTATTTTGGTTGACGAAATAGTATGGCATCACCTCTTGATAAGAAATACTTTGGTCAAAAGCATCTTTAGCTAGTGGGTCACCCTTATAATCAAAATGATAAGGTCCGGCTAAACCAAAAATTGCCTTAATATTACCTAAACACTGAATAGGGTTTGGTTTTGGATGATAAACAGCAGACATGACATTAAATGCCCCTGCCGAGTGCCCCATAAGTACAATATTTTCTGTAGAGATTTCCAGCTTTTCTTGGTTTTGATGTAAATAATTCAATGCCTGAGTCAAGTCATCAACAAAACTTGGAAAAATATTTTTAGGCGCTAATTGATAGTTAATAACTGCAACATCATAACCTTCTTTAGCAAATGTCTCGCCAATAAAAAGATAATCTCGCTTATTACCATGCTGCCAAGCACCGCCATGTACAAAAACAATGAGCGGCTGATGTGCTAGTTTTTTAACAGATCGGTAAATATCCAAACGGTGACGCGGTTTTAAACCATAACGGACATTGGCAACCTGTTCAAAACCATCTTTAGGCGTAAAACGGTTTAAAGCAAAACTCCCCAAATCATAAAGGCGGAACTCTTTATAAAGAGTTCGCGCCTGTTCAATTTTGCTTTGTAGTTGTTCAATCAGATTCATATATTACTGTGCATTCGAAGCTGGATCTGTTTGGTCAGGATCAATTGCAACAGGAGTTTGAACTGTTGGTTGAGCAATGACGTTATTAATAACCGGAGTAGCCGTTGCACTTGCAGTACTCGCTGCTGGTGCAGGCGCTAAATCGACGTTATCAATTAAAGTAACAATTTTAGTCACGTTACCTACATTTTGTAAGACGCTATTCAAATCATTAATTTCAGCAGTATTTAAACGTCCCATGACATAAAGTACGCCGTCTTCGGTATGTACGAGAACCTTACTATCAGAAACTACAGGTGCCTTCATTAAAAGCGCACGTGTATTGGCAGTTACACCCGCGTCTTGCATAATCGTGTTGTAGCTGACTTTATTACCAACGGTAATGTAGTTATGTACAGCTTTCACATCGCTCATGGCTTTAAGATTATCTTCTGCCAATTGTTTTAAATATGGGTCTGGCACTTGTCCTGTTAATAAAACAGTGCTGTGGAAGCTTTCAATATTAATACGTGACTGCTTAAAGCGCTGATCAAGTTTATAAAGGTTGATATTTGCTGTACGTTTAATTGAAGAGTCAATGAACACTTGGCCCAGACTGCGGACACCGCTGTCTGTTCCGACTGGAGCTGTGCCTGTTCCACCAGAAATAAAACTTGCGCAACCCGATAAACTTGCGACACAAAGCATTGTTACAGCAATACGGTTTAACACTCCACCAGACTCCTATCAATCTTTTCTTGGCTTGATCATAAAGCATCAGACTTAAATTTGCTCAAAAGAGTAATGAACTCTTAATCCAAAGTAAATGCATTTTCGATCCATTGCAGATCATAATGGAATTTTGAAAAGTCTTGCTGTACTGTTTTTGCAATTTTCTGTGGAAAATCAAAACAAATCACATCAAAACGACAATAAAATTCCTGATAAGATGGATAGCGCTGTAAAAAACGCATCGCAGTTTTGATAATTTTCTTCTGCTTTGTCCATGTCACCATTTCACAAGCTTGTCCATAATTTCCTATAGTACGTGCCTTTACCTCTACAAAAACCAGCTCTTGCCCTCTTTTAACAATCAAATCCACTTCACCACGACGTGAATGGTAGTTGCTGGTCACCCACACATAATTTTGTGCTTGTAACAGGCCTAACGCCGTTTGTTCTGCCCATTTACCCAACTGCTGTGCTAACAACATTTTTATCATCCCCAAGTTAAAAGTAGCATCACATATTTTTATGTTTAAGTTTTTGTTAAATCTATCTGTATTCTCTGGCTTAAATTGAACAAATGAAAATCAGTTCATTTTCCAAAAGCCAAGGTTCACAGACATTGTTCACGCCCAAATCATAATTTCGGGTAAACTACCCGATTAAAATTGTTTATCTGTACGGAGTAAAACCAAATGAGTGCTCAGTTATTCGTTGTAGCCACCCCAATCGGGCACTTAGATGATATGACTTTCCGTGCAATTGATATTTTAAAATCAGTTTCTATTGTCGCTGCCGAAGATACACGTCAATCAGCACAACTATTTAAGCACTATAATATATCGACTCAACTTACTGCATGTCATGATCATAATGAAAGCAATAAAATTGAGCAGTTAGTTCAAAGATTACTTGCGGGCGACAATGTTGCTTTAATTAGTGATGCAGGTACGCCCCTTATTAGCGATCCTGGTTTTAAATTAGTTCGTGCTGCTCAAGAACATGGCATTAGAGTTGTGCCTGTGCCTGGTGCATGTGCGGCAATAGCTGCTTTAAGTGCAGTTGGTTTACCAAGTGACCGTTTTAGTTTTGAAGGCTTTTTACCATCAAAAGCTTCTCAACGTATTTCTCAATTAGAAAAACTCAAAAATGAAACTCAAACCTTAATTTTCTATGAAGCACCACACCGTATTTTAGAATGTGTAAAAAATATGGCAGAGGTATTTGGTGAAAATCGCCCAGTTGGTTTCGCACGTGAAATCACTAAAACCTTTGAAACGATCAAAAAAATGACCTTAAAAGACTTAGTCAGCTTTATTGAAAACGACCATAACCAAGAAAAAGGTGAAATTGTACTTGTAGTTGGCGGCGCACCAGAAAAAACAGATCTTGAACAAGAAAAACTAGATGAGCTTTTAAAACGCTTACTTCAAGACTTATCAGTTAAAGCAGCATCTCAACTTGCTGCCGATTTAACAGGTATTAAGAAAAAAGTTGCTTATCAACGTGCGCTTGAGTTAACCCAATCTTAAACTTATCTCAATATCTGTTTTGCTGACTGAACAATCGTTTCAGTCAGTGCATCAAGTTGCTTCGACTGCCTTTTCCAATGATGCCAATATAAAGGAATATCAAGTTGAGCCTCAGGCATAATATCAACAAGTGTTCCGTTTTCTAGTAATGGTTGAACCTGTAGCTCGGGCACCATGCCATACCCTAAACCTAGTTGAATTGCTTTAACGAAAGCATCTGTCGCTGGAATAAAACTATAAGGATAACTTTGCATCGGTAAACCGTATCCCTTTAATAAAACCTCCGAATGCATTAAATCTTTATGGTTAAAAATAACTGCCGGCGTTTTTCTTAAAGCTTCTCGGTTAATTCCACCACTAAACCACCGGTTTACAAACTCGGCTGATGCCAGCATTTTATAGCGCATTTTACCAAGAAGCTGAGCTAAGCAACCCGCCATAACTTGCTCTTCTGCTGTAATACATGCATTGACCTGTCCCGTTTCAAGCAAAGTATGTGTGTGAGATTGATCGTCAATTTTTAGTTCTAATACAATTTTTTCTTTAAAAAGCGTTTGCTGAATACATGGTAAAAGCCAAGTGGCTAATGAGTCTGCATTCGAAGCCAAAGCAATTTTATAAAATTCAGATTCGGAAGATTTCCCCATTAAACCTTGTAATAAATTTTGCTCCATCAGTCTGGTATGACGTAAATGTTGCAATAAAGTTTGCCCTGCTTGAGTGAGTACGCAGGGACGCCCACGTATGATTAGGATCTGCCCTAAATATTTTTCTAAGGCCTGTACACGTAACGATACTGCCGACGGAGTAATATATAAATGCTCACCTGCTGCATCAAAACTCCCTACTTCTGCTACCGCCAAAAAGGCTTCACATTGTTTACTATCGAGCATATCAAACCTAAATTATTTTTAGCCAAACCTAAATATTATTAATTTTACTTATTTTTTAATAAAAAGTCAGATAATTCCCACATCTGATTTTTTCAAACTTACTTATTGTCATGTTATCTCTTAGTATATTTTTTAAAGGTTTCGGTATTGGTAGCGGGCTTATTGTCGCCATTGGAGCTCAAAATGCTTTTGTTCTAAAACAGGGTCTGAAACAACAATACGTATTTTGGCTATGTTTAATTTGTGCATTGTCTGATTCGATTCTAATCGCTTTTGGTGTATTAGGTTTTGCCGAAATCATGACTGCATCACCAATCTTAATTACTGTTGCCAAATATTTAGGGGCAACGTTTTTATTAGTCTACGGTGCAAAAGCATTTTATGCTGCATTTAAAACTACCCAAGGCATGGAGCTTGATAACGGTCAAAAACAGACTTTAACCCAAGCATTAGTGACCTGTCTTGCCTTTACTTGGCTTAACCCCCACGTCTATTTAGATACTATTGTTTTGATTGGTTCTGTAGCAACCCAGCTAGAAGATAAAATTAGTTTTGCTTTAGGCAGCATTCTTGCTTCTTGGATCTTCTTTTTCAGTCTAGGTTATGGTGCAAAATTATTGAAGCCGTTATTTACCAATCCTAAAGCTTGGAAAATTTTAGATTTCATTATTGGATGCATTATGTGGTGTATTGCCCTAACACTTTTGTTTTAATGGCTTAAAAGTAAAAAAGGATCCTATAAAAGATCCTTTTTTTATTGCTCTTTATGATGCTTCACTGCCAAGCACAACTCTTGCCTGTTTTCTTTCTTGCTGTGACTGTTTTATAACAGCGTAGCCGGAGGATACTCCCAAGTAAGCAATGACAAAGGCAACCAATAAATCGGGAAATACACTGCCCGTTCCAAACACTCCAACCGCCGCTAAAATTACAGCAATATTGGCAATTGAGTCATTTCGACTACACAACCAAACAGAGCGCATATTGGCATCACCATCACGAAATGCATAAAGCATAAGGGCGACAGAAACATTAGCAATTAAGGCTATTACTCCAATTGCCCCCATGACCATTGGTTCCGGTGGAACTCCATAAAAATATGACCAGACCACTTTCGCAATGACAAAAACGCCGAAAGCTGCCATCGTTATTCCTTTAAGTAGTGCTGCTGTCGCACGCCAATATAAACTCATCGAAAGAACGACTAAAGATAATGCATAGTTTGCTGCATCTCCGGCAAAATCTAATGCATCTGCCCAAAGTGAAACAGATTGGGCTTTGTATCCTCCCAAGATTTCAACCACGAACATTAAGGCATTAATCACAAGCGCAATCCATAACGCTTTTCTAAAACGTGGACTGACTTTCTTGGTAGGAGAGCATGTTGAAGCACAACCACATCCAGCCATTTTATTTCCTCAAAAACTCTTTTATAGTGATTAAAAACCCTTGAGTAACTCCAGAGTCAAGTCTTATGAGTCTTTCTATTGGTCAATTATCAAAAAAAGCGGGTATTCCAATTGATACGATCCGTTATTACGAAAAAGTAGGTGTGCTGGACCATATTCAGCGCTCAGAAAATAATTATCGCGTTTATACAGAGCAAACCCTTGCGGACCTTTTATTTATTAAGCATTGCCGTGAATTAGATATTTCTCTCAACGATATTAAAACGTTAAAAGAAATGAAAGCTCAACCGAAACAGGCTTGTACAGAAGTTGATAATTTGGTGAATAAATACTTGATTGAAGTATCTGAAAAAATCGAACGATTATTACTTTTAAAAGAATCTTTAATTGATTTAAAACAACACTGTTCTACCAATCGAACAGTAGATGAGTGTGGGATTTTGAAAGAACTTCAAAGCGCTCCTTAAAAATAAAAAAGCATCACTCTTGTGATGCTTTTTAGAATTAATGGTCACTATGCTCATCTGGAGGAACTTCGGTAATTCTTCCCCCTCGAGCTAGAAATGCGGCAACTTCATCTTCCAACGCTTGGCGCTGTTTTTGTTTAGCAGTCACAGTCAGCGTTTCTGCCTCCGCAATGTCAGTATCATTAATACTGCTTGCTTCTTCATCAGCTGCACCGCTTTCGGCCGCTTTCGCTTCATCTTCATCTACAGCAGAATCTTCTGCATCTTCATAATCATTGATATCTGACATTTCACACTCCCCACAATGACTTTTATTGCATCATCGCTATGGTCCCAAGACCTCAGAAATTTAGCAATCTCTTTGCATTTAGCAAAGAGCCAAAATGGTCAAATCCGTAGTTTTTTTGACCGAATTGGTAATGATATATAAATGATTGTTTAAAAAATATCTACTGATATTTTTTTAGACCAGTAGAGCATAAACTACGTAATTATTTTAACGACTATACTGGGTGTTTTGTAAAGCCCCTAAACCATTTGCTTGTTGCATAAAACGCTCCTTTAGGAACGAAATTTGTTCAACTTGCTTGAGTCCCATATTTCGAACCCAAATAAATGGAAATAGCTCACTGCTTTCCAGCCAGCCAATTGCTGACATGCTATGCATCATTGCATCATTCTGGCCTTTACGGCGATGTTCATAACGCAACAATGTCTGTTCGTTTGCCCATACACCACGTGCTAAGTCATGTAGTAGTGCATCACAGAGTACAGCTGCATCTAGACAGCCAATATTTACCCCTTGTCCAGCAAGTGGATGAATAACATGTGCTGCATCTCCAATTAAAGCTAATCCAGCTTTAACATATTGTTTTGCAGCGCGAGCTTTAAGCGGAAATTGTGCTCTTGAACGAACATCTAACACTTCACCTAACATATGCTGGCTTTCTCGAGTTAAAAGCTGCATAAATTCATGATCAGTTAAAGCTGAATACTCATCGGCATAATCATCAGGTAGTGTCCAGACAATGGATTGCCAGTATCCATTCTCACTTTCTTCAAGGCTAGCCATCGGCAAATATGCTAAAGGCCCGGTCGGTAAGAAAATTTGGCGAGCCACATAATTGTGGGGTTTAGATGTTTTAATGGCACAACTAATCGCTGCTTGCTTGTAATCTAATACGTCTAGATCAATAAAAGCCTGTTCTCGTACAAATGAATTGGCGCCATCAGCACCAATAAGCAGCTTAGTTTTAAGTGTAGTACCATCTGCCAATTGAATATGCCAACAACCCACACCCTGCTCAATACGAGTCACACGAACCTGAGTGCGATAATCTGTTAGTTGCTCAAGCATTTTTTGTTGAATAGCAACATTCAATACACTTGGCTCAACCATAGAACCCAAGGACTGTTCCGGCATTGGTCTTTGTATGGACTCATGACCAAAATTAATTTCACCATAGCCATTCAGATTCCACACCTGCATGCCTGTATAAGGCATTTGACGTGCCAGATCATCCCAAACATTGACAGTTTTAAGTAAATGAATGGTCGCTTGGCTGAGGGCTAAAACACGCGGGTTCATCACACTCAGTGTCTTTTCAACATCCAGTACAGGAGCAGCATCAAGCACAGTAGGCTGTACACCGCCTTGGGCAAGCAATAAAGCAGTTAAACCACCAACCAGTCCACCACCAACAATGACAACATCTAATATTTCACTCATGCTTTTAGCCCCATTGCATAGTTCGCTACCAGTGGCTTAACACCCGGAATGACATCAAATGCAATTAATCCCGTATTACGAATTAATTTTAATAATGGATTTTGGTTACTAAAACCACGAACGACAGTATCACAGAACTTAATCACTCGTTGTTGGTCTGACAAACGAGCTTGTTCATAGGCAAGTAAATTATCAGGGTTACCAATATCATCAGAAGCGGTTAGCTGGTTCACTAAATAACGCACCAAAACATCCGCATCACGTAAGCATAGGTTAAAGCCCTGTCCTGCAACAGGATGGATTGTATGCGCTGCATTACCCATTAAAATAACGCGACCTACAGCTTGTTTATGTGCAAGCACTTGCGAAAGTGGATAACTAAAACGTTTGCCGGTTTTTTCAAATTTACCCGCTCGATCACCGTAAGTTTGTTGTAAAGCATTTAAGAAGTGCTGATCATTTTCATCGCCTAACCACTCACCTTCTGTGCCTTTTTTTACAGGCCATACAACCGAACGGCGATATTCACCCGGTAAAGGCAATAAAGCTAAAGGACCTAATGCACTAAAACGCTCAAATCCTACTTGGTCATGAGGTTTTGAGGTCTGAACGGTTGTAACAATTGCAACCTGATCATAATCATGAACATCAACACCGACGCCAATTGCCTGACGACAAAAAGAGTCACGTCCATCTGCTGCGATTAGTAGTTTTGACTCAAGTTTTAAGACTTCTTCACCACGCTTAGCTTCAATATGTACTTGTTCAGCATCTTGAGTTAAAGCAGACACTTGTACGCCATCAATCAGCTCAATCAAAGGCTGCTGACGTACTTGAGTCAATAAAACACGGCCAAGCCAAGCATTTTCAATCACTTGCCCAAAGCTTTCGACTTTTTCTTGTTCTGCAATTAAGCGCGCCTTACCAAAACTACCTTGTTCAGTAATGTGAACTTGTAGAATTGGAGTCGCATGTTGCTGTAATGCATCCCACAACCCCAGCTTTTGATAAATCTGTACACTACGACGCGATAAAGCGGTATTACGCGCATCAAAACTAGAATGATAAGGAGCAACATTTTGATCATCATAGTTTGGGTATTTCACAGCCTCTAAAAGCTTTACTGCAATATTAGCCTTCGCCAGCATGAGTGAAAGGCTAAGTCCAACCATTCCCCCACCTACAATAATCACTTGTTGTTGCATCGAGTTATGCTCCTTTGGCGAATACGTTTAATTATGATTTAGCTTGCGCCATTAAATGTTCAATATCTGCAATATTTTTAACTACATCAGCAGTTAAAACTCGTGGACCTTTCGATGTTGCGACTACATCATCTTCAATACGAATACCAATACCACGCCATTTTTTATCTACAGTTTCATCGTCTGGTGCAATGTATAAGCCTGGTTCAACGGTAACGACCATACCTTCTTCATATTGACGCCAGTCTTCACCTTTTTTGTAAGATCCGACATCATGTACATCCATACCTAACCAATGGCCTGTACCATGCATATAAAATTGACGGTATGCTTCGGTTTCGATGAGTTCGTTAACATCCCCGTTGAGCAAACCTAAATCCACTAAGCCTTCGGTTAAAATTTTAACTGCTACTTCATGAGGTTCACGGTATGAATTACCAATACGTACTGCATCAATTGCGGCATATTGAGAGGCCAAGACAACTTCATATAATGCTTTTTGCTCAGCACTAAACTTACCATTTACCGGGAAAGTACGGGTAATATCTGACGCATAGAATTCATATTCACATGCAGCATCAATTAAGACCAAATCACCATCTTTGAGTGGTTGGTTATTTTCAACATAGTGCAAAATACAAGCATTGGCGCCGCCACCGACAATACTGTTATAAGACGGGACACAGCCATTTTGCCCAAAAATATAATTGAGTTCAGCTTCAAGTGCATATTCCATCATATCTGGACGCACCATTTGCATCGCACGGGTATGTGCCTTGGCACTAATTTTTGAAGCAATTTGCATCAGCTCAAGTTCTTGTGGCGACTTGATTAACCGCATTTCATCAACAATACGGTCGAGCTGAATCAGTTGAGCCGGAGCACCTTGATGTCGGTGCTCAGCATCTGCTTTTTTAATCCACTGACTTACCCGTGCATCAAATGCAGCATTTTGCCCAATCCGATAATAAAGACGCTCTTTATTTAATAACTTTTCAATAATTTCTTCATCAAGCAGATCAATTGCATAGGCTTCATCTGCATCATATTCTTCAATCGCGCCATCAATTCCGGCACGGTAACCATTCCAGATTTCCATCTCGCGGTTACGTTCACGGCAGAAAAGACTATAACTATAGTCAGTTACATCCTCAAAGGTTTCAATAACTGCAACTGCTTCAGGCTCAGCAAAGCCCGTCAAATAGAAAAAACTACTATCGGCACGGAATTTATAATCCGCATCACGATTACGGTACATCTCCTCACGCGTTGCAATAATTACAATACTGTTAGGACCCATTTTTTCTGCCAGACGGTCTCTACGATGTTGAAAATCAGCTTGAGGCAATTTCATAATGATCTACTTGATTTAGAATTTTAAAGTCAAATAATAAAATACAACCAATAACACATCGCCTCAATTAGCTTGGGCGATGTGGTGTGAACATTTCTACAATATTCTGATCTGTACCTAGAGCAGCAGTTTTACTTTTTGCATGAAAGTTTTTCAATAAAGAACTTTCAGCTACAGTGATTTTTTTTCTGCCAATAGACAAGCTTACAGGGATTAAGCGTACAAATTCATACAATTCTTCGTAACTGCTTTCACCTTCCTCATCATTGTCAGAATCTTCAAATTCGACTGCTGCAACATCTTGAAGGTGTTCGATCAATTCGCGCTCATCACCGCGCACATGACCAGATGCTAAACCGAAACCTAATACAACACCTGCACACCAATCAGATAATGCTTGCACACGCTCTTGAAGTAGATGTTCATCGTCTGGAAGCATTGGTAGATAATCTAATTCGTCTTCCGATAAAGCATGAACTACATCTTCTGCTTCATCAGTTAAAAGCGCTAAAGCATCTTCACTTAACTCTGGCACATTAAGGGTTGTTAAAATTTGTGACCATTCTTCACGCGTAGGCGCTTCTGTCACACAAACAATACCTGTTAACAAACCATGTAACTCACTAGGGCTTGAAATTTCTTCAATTCCTTCAAAATGAGCGTTCCAATCTGTCCAGCCTGAAATATCGTCTTGCATTCGTTTATCCAATCTCTATACTTTGTATATATTACCTTTGATTGCAATTCTGTGCGACCTCGTTATGTTAGAACAATTACAGCGGCTACAAGCGCATATTAGCGTTTTAAAAACACGCTTACATCATTTAGAGAGTGAACATGCGGCCCTCTCAGAAGCTAAAGAACTGGCTGAAACAGAGCATCACGCACAAGTTGTGCAAAAAAATAGTATTATCACTAAAAAACAAGAGGAAATTGAGTCGGTAACTGAGCAACTCACTCAGTTAAAAGGCCAATTTCAACAGTTGAATCAAGATGCTAACACACTTGCTGAACGTTATAGCCGATTAGAAAAGAGTACGACTGATTTAAAAAATCGTTTTCAGGAAATTCTTGCAGAACGCAATGAATTACGTGTTGCAAAAGAAAAGTTACAAGCCCACCAGCGTCAAACCCAGCAAGAGCTGCATGATTTACAACAAGATCGTGATCGTTTGTTACAAAAAAATGAGCTTGCCAAATCAAAAGTTGAAGCGATTATTCAACGTTTGGGAATTCTAGGCACCGCTCAAGATCAACATGCCCAAGAAATCCAGCAGCTTGCCCATCCTAATGCTGAAACTGGTGAGGAGACCCAATCATGAGTGAACAAGTCATGGTAGAGCTTAGGCTGATTGAGCAGACTTTTAGACTCGCTACTACCGCAGATAAAAAAGATGAACTTGAACGTGCAGCACAGCTACTCAATGAGAAATTTAATGATATGCGCCGTAGTGCCCCACGTGTTGAGCACAACAAACTAGTCATTATGGTTGCCCTACAGTTAACTCAAGAAGTGCTGAGCCTTAATAAATCTTTGCAGGAATACACTCATTGCGAACGCCTCTTGCAAACAATTTTAGAAGAAGTTGAACAAGTCGTTTAATCAACTTCTATCAATACAAAAATGCCTTGTATTCTAAAACATAGATGCAAGGCATTTTTATTGAGAGTAAAACTCCAGTTGAATATTCTTTTCTGTACTCTAATGTACAAAGCTTCATCAAACGCAAACTAAGTTTACAGTTCCATAAACTCAAGTGATTGCCATCAGGGTCAGATCGGTTATACTTAAGCTATCTCTGGGATGTTCGCCAGCGGGTCTATTCCCCTGCCGATACTTAAACTTATGGATTGCGTTCTGTATATTTAGAGTGTATGCCTACCTTCGAGTAGGAAACCCAGCAAGTATACGTCGCGTCCACCTTGAACTCATCGGGTTCAGGGTAACGACACATGCAGCGGCATCTTCGGAGCATTTATTTTTCATTGTTGTTCAAGCACTGTTCATACCAAGCTGTCTGAAAATCTTCTATTGCTTTTCTTTTAAAGAAACCAGTTTTAAATACTTTGGCAGAATAAGCAGAATTAATTAAATCTTGATAAAGTTGTTTTGCTTCTGGATCTTCTAGGCCATTCGCTATTTGCTGCAAGTCTTCAGATGGAACTTTTTGTTGACGTGCCTCCATCACAGTATAAGCAACCTTTTTTACTACATTGCAAATTTGCGGATCACTTGCCGTTTCATCCGCATAACAACCACAAGCCAAAAAACTAAGAAAAAATAATTTAAACTTCATACACCTACCTTATTTTTATAGCTTTAAACTAATTAAAAAATCTTATTAATAAAAAAGAAATAGTGATTTGATCACTATTTCTTTGAAAGAGTTTTACGCGGGATTAATTATATAAAAATAAATAACAAGACCCACTAAAATGGTTGATGCAATGGTTAAATAGGTTCCAACCGTATTAAAACTCTGTAAGAACTTTAAGATTTCCATATCTTGATCCCCAAACTATTACTTATTTAAGACAAAAGAAAATTTATCATAAGTCAATAATGCCAATCAATTCACACTTATCGGATTTTTTGAGATATAACTCACTTAAATTTATTGATTACATTTAATCCCGAAAGCATCCTTATAGTAGTCAGTTGCACTTTTCAGATCAGATAACAACTTTTCTTCAGTATAAGGTTTAGGCGAAATTTTTATTAAAGCGGGCATGTATTGAGTTTTATAAACCTCAGGATAGTCATGACATAAAATTTTGACCTTAACGTCTTGAGGTGTATTTGGGTTATCTAACTGATCTAAAAACTCTCCGATTTTACGATCTGACTCTTCAAATTGGGCTTTATAATCAACTTCCGCTGCTTCAGGTTCTGCTTGTTTTGTGCAGCCACCAAGTAGCATTAAAGAGCTGATAGTAAGGGTTAGAATTTTTAACTTCATAGGCTTAGTAATACTGCATCAATCTTTTAAATATACTTAACCTTATTAAATGTAAAGAAATACTGGTAATACGTAAAGAAATAGAAATTTTTACCTTTAAATAGAATGTGTCAGTTCACTTTATGAATATTAATCCAATGAATTTAAGGTGCTTTTCTAATTACTCTTCTATTTCCATAAAGCTGTCAAAAAATAGGTATAATTTTGCACGACTGATCTCTAATTTCTTTAGATTTACCCCATGAATGAACTCAGCTTTATTAGAAAAAATTTAAGATCTAAAAGACGTTCTTTAACTTCATTTGAACAAAAACAAGCTCAGCTTGGTGTTCTTCATCATCTCAATACCCTTCCTATTTTTCATTCTTCAAAAAAAATTGGCCTATATTTACATGCCTTTGGTGAGGTTCACACAGAGCTTCTCATAGATCTATGTTTTAAAAAGAATAAACAAGTTTATTTACCGATGATTTGTTCTATGAATCAAAAATTAGTTTGGGTAAAAATATCTAGAAACCAATATATAAATCGACGATTTTCACATCATCCATTGGGCATGAAAGAACCTATGGCAAGTAGAGCAAAGCATGTGTCTTCTCTTGATTTATTACTTATGCCACTTTTAGCCTGCGATCAATATGGTACGCGTATTGGTATGGGAGGTGGTTATTATGATCGTACCTTGGCTACTGCAAAACATCGGCCTTATCGTTTAGGAGTAGCTCATCAATTTCAGTTTATTGAACATACTCTAAAACGCCAAAGTTGGGACCAACCCTTAGATGCCTTAGTTACCCCACAACATGTTTATTATTTTAAAAGATAATATTAGATAATATTTATGTAAAAATTAAAATCAGTCTTAATTTTTCGTGTTTCTAAAATCATAAAAGCAACCACCCTGAGGATGGTTGCTTTTACGTGACAGACCGTTTACCAAGTAATGTTAACACGTCTATTTGGTGCTAAACACTGAATGAGTTTTGCATTATTGTTACCTGAACACTGTTGGTATAAATCGGTCTGGCTATTCGCCTGAATTTGAATACGATTCGGATCTATCCCCTGTTGAACAAGTAACTTCGCAATCGTATTTGCACGCTGTGATGACAATTGATGGTTGTAACTAAATTTACCTAATGGGTCAGCAAAGCCAGAAACAATAATCGGCTTCATTGATGGGCTTTTTTTGATCTGTTCAGCAACTTTCTCAAGGTTATTCGTGCTTTGATCAATCGCTTTAGCATCAAAACGATCAAAGGCAAATAATACACTTGCTGTATGTTCGCTTATTAAATTAGTCTGTACTGGCATTTGGTTATTTTCACCCCAAGCCATCAAACCTTCACATGCTTCACCCTTCCAAGATAAACGTTCTGCTAAATATTGTTTATCAAAATCAATACGCAACTGACAGCGTTGGTATTGATTACTTTTAGGGACGCGAATATCCAACACATAGTTCCAAACTTTTACCGCAAATACCCCTTCGCTAAATTGTGGATTTCCTAATAAAGCTCGAATTTGATCTTTATTTAATCCTGAATCTAAGCGCGCAACGTCTTGGTATTCATAGCGCTTTACTTGCTTAAGGTAACTTTTTTCGATAGCTGGGAATTTAATTTCCTGTTGTTGGGCTGGCTCATTTGCAGAAGTTACCACTGAGAAACCAGCAAGAGTTGCCATCACTAAGCTTTGGATTGTTTTGTTCATCTCTTTACTCTCTTTATATGTTGACTAGGGAGAGGCGTTGCTCTCCCCACCAGTTTCTTAGTTAATGACACCACTGATACCAACACGAACACTTGGTTCACCTTGTGAAGCTGCTGCAACACCACCCGTAATTGACCAACGACCATTGTCGGAAGTCTTACGTAATGTCACACCAACTGCATTTTCACCACCATGATATGCAGCACCCACTGCATAAGTATATTTACCTGCAACGAATGGTGCATTTTCTAAAGCCATAGCTGCAGCAATACCGGCATTGGCTTTTTTCTCAACATCATCAATACGTTTATTGGTGTCATAGAACACTTGTTGTAACTGGTCACCCAAGTTATTAATTTTATTACCAAGATCTTGATTTGACTGGTTTAATGTGCCAATAGCATCATTAATATTGTTCTTACCCGTACCACCAATATTATTAGTAGTGATTGAACCATCTTTAGGATCAATCGTGGTATTTCCACCAATACTATTCTTGATGCTTTCAGAGATTTTATGGATTTGCCCACCATTTACAGCTTGGTTAGACCCCTCTTTAATTTCTCCATTTTTTACACCCTGTACGACACGGTTACCATCTTTTCCAGCCATGTTAACGCTAGTACCACCGGTGTCTTTACCAACAGTAATTTCACCATTTTGTGTTTGCTGTTGAACCAGACCAGATTTACCTTTAGAGATGTTGTCAATATTGTTCTGAATGTTATTAATGTCAGTCGAATTTTTATCGACTTGTTTCTGAACATTCCATAGTTGACCACCATTAACCGCATCTTTAGAGCCTTTTTCGACTTTACCTTCAGCAACATTCTTCAGGCTGGTACCTTTATCACCACCACCTAAAGTCACTGAGTTTTTATCGACATTGCCATTTTTATCTTTGTCATATTGGACAGCCTGATCAGATAGTTTGCCAACATCCTTGCCGATTTGATCTTTAACATCGTTAATCTGTTTGTCTAACTGGCCTTTGTTCACGGCATCTTTGGCATTTACACCCTCTGCAACATTGGTAATTTTCTTACCACCTGCATCAATGCCATTAACTGTAATGCTTGGACCACCTTTAATGATTAATCCTTGTTGGTTCAAGACATGACCACCGACATTTACACTGTCGAATTTCACATCTTTAAGCATTTCAATTTTCACGCCATCTTCAGTTGTACGGGTAATAATGTTTTCACCGCTCGTTTTATCTTCAGCAGTTTTCGCATCAGCCCCACCAACAATATTTATGGTGTCGCCCAACTTACGATGCACAGCCTTACCATTGGTTGCCTTTTGATCATTTGCACCAAAGTTAAGACCTTTATTCGCCAGATCATTTACGCCATTAGTCACTTTGTCATCTACAGACTTAATTGCATCATGAACCGTGTTTTTACCCGTTCCACCAATATTCTGGGTAGTAATACTGCCATCGGGATTAACAACCGTATTCCCACCCATACTATTTTTGATGCTGTTAGAAATCTTATGAACCTGACCGCCATTCACAGCATCTTTAGAATTTTGCGCGATTACACCATCAGCTACATTCGTAATTTTCTTACTACCAGCATTAATGCCATCTTTGGTGATACTCGGACCATTCTTAATGGTTAAACCATTATTATTGAGTACGCTATCACCAGTAGTCACGCTATCTAAAGTTAGATCTTTCTTGGTTGAGACTTCATAGTTTGTACTACCATCTTTATTAATAGTTTCTTTTACGACAAGGTTATTGCCTTCAGATACCGTACTTTTTGCTTTAGTTGCAGTATTTTTAACTTCACTAATTGCATCATTAATATTGTTTTTACCTGTTCCACCAATATTATTGGTAGTCAGGCTGCCATCCGGATTAACAACCGTATTTCCGCCAATACTATTTTTGATACTGTTAGAAATCTTGTGAATCTGACTGCCATTTACTGCTTCTTTTGATGTCGCTGAAATATTGCCAGCTTTAACATTATCTAAAACCGTACCGTCCTTACCTTTTAAGGTAACCTTGTCTTTAGTTTTGACATCGTCATATTTCACTGCTGCATCATCAGTTGCATTTTGCTTGGCAGCAAGATTGTCCAACTGACCTTTGTTCACGGCATCTTTGGCATTTACACCATCAGCTACATTGGTAATTTTCTTACCACCTGCATTGATGCCGTCTTTAGTGATGCTTGGACCTTCTTTAATAGTCAGACCATTATTGTTCAAGGTCGTGTTGCCAGTCGTTACGCTGTCAAACTTCGAGTCTTTTAACAATTCAATCTGAATACCGTCTTTGGTCGTACGGGTAATAACATTCTCACCACTGGTTTTAGCTGCTGGCGTTGAAGCTGCCGCTCCACCTACAATGTTTAGCTTCTCACCTAGTTTACGGTGTACATCTGCTCCACTATTACCAGCAAAGTTCAAGCCCTTGTTTTCAAGCTCGCTCTTGGTGCTGTCAATCTTGGTGTTCAGCTCAGACTTGGTGTCTTTAATCTGGGTCGTGAGCTGATCTTTTGTATTATTTAACTTGGTGTTGGTGTCCGTGATCTGGTTGCCCAAATCTTTCTTGGCATCATTCAGGTTCTTGTTGGTATCAGCAATCTGGTTACCCAAGTCTTTTTTCGTATCATTCAACTTGGTGTTGGTATCAGTAATCTTGCTGTCCAAACCGGTTTTAACTTTAGTTAATTGATCAACGTTTACTGCATCTTTACCATTTACACCATCAGCTACATTGGTAATTTTCTTACCACCTGCATTGATACCGTCTTTAGTGATGCTTGGACCTTCTTTAATAGTCAGACCATTATTGTTCAAGGTCGTGTTGCCAGTCGTTACGCTGTCAAACTTCGAGTCTTTTAACAATTCAATCTGAATACCGTCTTTGGTCGTACGGGTAATAACATTCTCACCACTGGTTTTAGCCGCTGGCGTTAAAGCTGCTGCTCCACCCACAATGTTTAGCTTCTCACCCAGTTTACGGTGTACGTCTGCTCCACTATTACCAGCAAAGTTCAAGCCTTTATCAGTAAGGTCATTTACACCGTTGGTTACTTTGTCATCTACAGATTTAATTGCATCATTAATATTGTTTTTACCTGTTCCACCAATATTATTGGTAGTCAGGCTGCCATCCGGATTAACAACCGTATTTCCGCCAATACTATTTTTGATACTGTTAGAAATCTTGTGAATCTGACTGCCATTTACTGCTTCTTTTGATGTCGCTGAAATATTGCCAGCTTTAACATTATCTAAAACCGTACCGTCCTTACCTTTTAAGGTAACCTTGTCTTTAGTTTTGACATCGTCATATTTCACTGCTGCATCATCAGTTGCATTTTGCTTGGCAGCAAGATTGTCCAACTGACCTTTGTTCACGGCATCTTTGGCATTTACACCATCAGCTACATTGGTAATTTTCTTACCACCTGCATTGATGCCGTCTTTAGTGATGCTTGGACCTTCTTTAATAGTCAGACCATTATTGTTCAAGGTCGTGTTGCCAGTCGTTACGCTGTCAAACTTCGAGTCTTTTAACAATTCAATCTGAATACCGTCTTTGGTCGTACGGGTAATAACATTCTCACCACTGGTTTTAGCCGCTGGCGTTGAAGCTGCTGCTCCACCCACAATGTTTAGCTTCTCGCCTAGTTTACGGTGTACGTCTGCTCCACTATTACCAGCAAAGTTCAAGCCCTTGTTTTCAAGCTCACTCTTGGTACTGTCAATCTTGGTGTTCAGTTCGGTTTTGGTATTCGTAATCGTATTGTTCAGCTCAGACTTGGTGTCTCTAATCTGAGTCGTGAGCTGATCTTTTGTATTATTTAACTTGGTGTTGGTGTCCGTGATCTGGTTGCCCAAATCTTTCTTGGCATCATTCAAGTTCTTGTTGGTATCAGCAATCTGGTTACCCAAGTCTTTTTTCGTATCATTCAACTTGGTGTTGGTATCAGTAATCTTGCTATCCAAACCAGTTTTAACTTTAGTTAATTGATCAACGTTTACTGCATCTTTACTATTTACACCATCAGCAACATTGGTAATTTTCTTACCACCTGCATTGATACCGTCTTTAGTGATGCTTGGACCTTCTTTAATAGTCAGACCATTATTGTTCAAGGTCGTGTTGCCAGTCATTACGCTGTCAAACTTCGAGTCTTTTAACAATTCAATCTGAATACCGTCTTTGGTCGTACGGGTAATAACATTCTCACCACTGGTTTTAGCCGCTGGCGTTGAAGCTGCTGCTCCACCCACAATGTTTAGCTTCTCACCCAGTTTACGGTGTACGTCTGCTCCACTATTACCAGCAAAGTTCAAGCCCTTGTTTTCAAGCTCACTCTTGGTGCTGTTAATCTTGGTGTTCAGCTCAGACTTGGTATTCGTAATCGTATTGTTCAGCTCAGACTTGGTGTCTCTAATCTGGGTCGCGAGCTGATCTTTTGTATTATTTAACTTGGTGTTGGTGTCCGTGATCTGGTTGCCCAAATCTTTCTTGGCATCATTCAGGTTCTTGTTGGTATCAGCAATCTGGTTACCCAAGTCTTTTTTCGTATCATTCAACTTGGTGTTGGTATCAGTAATCTTGCTATCCAAACCAGTTTTAACTTTAGTTAATTGATCAACGTTTACTGCATCTTTACTATTTACACCATCAGCAACATTGGTAATTTTCTTACCACCTGCATTGATACCGTCTTTAGTGATGCTTGGACCTTCTTTAATAGTCAGACCATTATTGTTCAAGGTCGTGTTGCCAGTCATTACGCTGTCAAACTTCGAGTCTTTTAACAATTCAATCTGAATACCGTCTTTGGTCGTACGGGTAATAACATTCTCACCACTGGTTTTAGCCGCTGGCGTTGAAGCTGCTGCTCCACCCACAATGTTTAGCTTCTCACCCAGTTTACGGTGTACGTCTGCTCCACTATTACCAGCAAAGTTCAAGCCCTTGTTTTCAAGCTCACTCTTGGTGCTGTTAATCTTGGTGTTCAGCTCAGACTTGGTATTCGTAATCGTATTGTTCAGCTCAGACTTGGTGTCTCTAATCTGGGTCGCGAGCTGATCTTTTGTATTATTTAACTTGGTATTGGTGTCCGTGATCTGGTTGCCCAAATCTTTCTTGGCATCATTCAGGTTCTTGTTGGTATCAGCAATCTGGTTACCCAAATCAGTTTTTGTATCATTAAACTTTTGATTTAAATTCGTAATATTTTGGGTATTTTGATTAACACGACCATCCACATTTTTAAGCTGACGAACTGTAACCGCATCTGAGTCTGCTGCCCCATCTTCAACATTGGTAACACGGCGCTCTTTTCCTGCGGAACCAACAGAGATCACACCATTAGACATAGATGCGTCGCGATTTGTAAGAAATGAATTTCCTTTAGCTTGGGTTGCAACAGCATCTTGACCAAGCGCAACACTATTTTCAGCTTCTACTCGGCTACGTGCACCTAACGCAACACCACCACTCACCATAGACTGAGCATTTTGGCCTACAGCAACAGCGTTTTCTTGATCAGCAATTGCACCACCACCAATTGCGGCTGAGTTTTTACCTGCAGCTTTAGCATTTTTACCAATAGCTGCTGCATTGTCACCAGTTGCTTGAGCACCGCTACCAATTGCAGCTGAGCTATTTCCAGTTGCTTTCGCCCCTTCACCAGGATTGTTACCTGAACCAATTGCTGTTGAATTTATACCAGAAGCGAATGAGTTAATCCCCATTGCCGAAGCACCATCACCAGTAGCTTGTGCAACAGCACCAAATGCAGCTGCACCTTTACCAGAGGCATTTGACATGACACCAAATGCAGAGGAAGCATCGCCAGTCGCTTTAGAAGTCATACCAAAAGCAGAAGAAAATGCACCTGTACCTACAGCCTGAACACCAACAGCTGTTGAACCATGATTGGCTTCTGTTGTTGGATATTGACCAGCTTTAAGTACACCACCCGTAATTTCAGTATAAGTTTTACTTAATTCAGCATCACGTGCGATTTTATCAACATCATCACCACCAATTGCTACAGATGAGTTACCACGGGCAATCACGTCTGCACCAATCGAAATAGACTGATCTCCAATTGCTTTGGTCTGATCACCAATCGCAATCGATTGATTACTATTGACCCCTTCAGCACCTTTGGTCGATGCGTTACGGCCAATAGCTACATCACCACGACCTACGGATTGGCTACTACTTCCCATTGAAATAGCACCAGAACCTGAAGCTTGTGCATTCCCACCTACTGCTACTGCATCACGCCCCCTTGCAGAAGCATTAACACCCACTGCAATAGAATTAAGTCCAGTAGCGCCATCATTTTCAAAGTTGCCGCCTTGCTGACCATAATCATTAATACTGACATAGTGGGTACGAGCAGCTTTTAGCTGACGAATTGTAGCGGCATCTGAATCAGCTGCACCATCCGCAACATTCTGAATACGGCGTTCATTACCAACATCACCAACAGACAATACACCAGTTGGTGCAGGTTTTTTAGTTAAAAAACTTGCGCCAGTTGCTTGAGTTGCCTTTGAATCTTTACCCAGAGCAATACTATTTTCTGCTTCTGAACGAGCCCCTTTGCCGATGGCAACCCCACCTTCATAAGCTGCTTCAGCTTGGTCACCAATTACAACGGCATTATCTTTTTGAGCTTTTGCCCCAGTACCAATTGCTACTGACTTTTTACCTTTTGACTCTGAAAAAGCACCAATCGCTAAAGCATTTTCTTCTGTAGCAACAGCACCACCACCAAATGCAATTGAATCTTTACCTGTGGCTTTCGTTGCCATTTTAGGTTGATAAGCTGCACCAGCTTGCCCAGCCACAGCATCTGCATTTTCAATATCAGGTGAACCAATAGCAATTGAGCGATAACCTTCTGCTGTTGCAGAGTGACCAATCGCTAAAGACCCTTTACCTGTCGCCGCTGCTACATTACCAATTGCTTGTGAAAAATCAGCAGTTGCAGCTGACTGACGCCCAACTGCAAGAGCTGTGTTTCCAGAAGATAATGCTCCCGTACCAATGGCAACCCCTGAAATACCTTGAGTCGTTGCATAAGAACCAATTGCGGTTCCCAAACCTTTCTCAACTACGGCTCCCGTACCAACACTTACAGATCCGCCTTGTTTAAGTGCTCCCGCATAAGGACCTGTTGTGTTGTTATATGGATTATTACGGTTTGCAATATTAGAGCTTGTTCTATCTTGAGTTTGAGCTCCACAACCAATTGCAATATCTTTTGTATTTGCAGTATTAGCACTACCCTCACGACAAGAAGTAGTACCGGAAATAGAGGTTCCTGCCCCAAGTCCTCCCTCTGTATTTGTCGCGGCAAAAGCAGTAGCAGAAAAACTAATTGCTCCCACCAAAATAACAGCTGATACATTTAAAGTTTTTGATTTAGTCTTTGTTTTACCTTTCGCAAGTTCAGATGTTGCAACCCATGCTCCGATCGAAGCATTCCAAACTACTTTATATACTTTATTCATAAAACTTCTCAGACAAATATCAAAAACAAGGACTCCTAAAAATGTTGTTAAAAAACATTTTTAGTTTTTTTGTGAGCGGAAAAAAGAGGCGGCATCCTAATGGAATAATTTTTTAAGGTAAATGTAGAGTTGGGGAAATTGAGCAAAAACGAGACACATATCACAAAATAATAGAATTAATACAAATATTAAGCATTTGATTATTATTAAAAAAAGAGAAATAAAGACTAAAATGTATCTAAATGTTCGCATTAAGTAACATTAGGTAACTATAGAATATATACTCTAAAAAAATAAAAATTAATAACTATAAATTAGTTTATATAAATAATTTATTTTCCAATTAATATACAAATGCTCTTTTAATTAAAATATTCAATTTTATTTATTAATAAAAAATAAAAAGCTAACAATATATGCACTAGAGATGGTTTATTATCTCACCACATTAGACTATATACTCTAAAAATTATTAATTAAGATTAAGCAAAATAATAAATTTTAAATACACTATTTTAGTGATTGTTATAAATTACCCAAACACATCTATAAACTTTTATCTTAGCATTAGCTACTTTCTTCTATAGCGTTTTTTTCATTCAATAAAAACTATTAAATAATAACCCTAAGCACATGACTTTAATAAAAAATATAGATAAGATTATTAAATTTAGATGCTTTATTGATATCAAAATAGTTTTATTGTTCAACTCTATTAAACCAATGATTTTCTTATTTTTTCAAAAAAAGTTGACTAAATTAGTCATTTTTTCCACATTTTCTCTAGTAAGGCCCTTGTAATTTTTAAAATACACATCACTATAAAAAACATGGCAACCTCGTTGTCACTCATTAGGAGTGCCCATGTCTGAACTTATTATGAATGAAAAAACTGACTTAGAGCCTCAGGTTCCAAGTGTATTACCACTTTTAGCGTTGCGCGATGTCGTGGTTTATCCACACATGCAAATTGCGTTATTCGTGGGTCGTGAAAAATCGATCAATGCAGTTGATGTGGCTCGTAACAGTGACAATTTAGTATTTGTAGTTGCGCAAAAAGATTCGCTTACAGAAGAAATTGATCACGATAACCTTTATCAGTACGGAACTGTCGCTAAGATTGTTCAAGTCGTAAATCATGAGAATGATGAAAACTGTATTAAAGTACTTATTGAAGGTTTACATCGCTCTAAACTTGAAAAAATTATCGATGAAGATAGTCATTTGACTGCTGAGCACAGCTTAAGTCCAATGACAATTAACGTAGATAAAGCTACTCAAGAAACTCGTTTGCAAGAGTTACGTACTTTATTTGCTCAATATGCTGAAGCAAAATTACGTAATGCGCGTGAACTCGTTGCTGCGGCTAATAAAATTGAAGACTTGCTACAGCTCATGTTCTTCGTAGCAACACGTGTGCCTCTAAATATTGAAATTAAACAGAAGTTTTTAGAGTACGATGAGTTTGAAGCACATTTGCAAGAGCTGATGAACTACTTGGTAAATCAATCTGCAGAACAGCAAATTGAACAAACTTTGCATGACAGCGTAAAACGCCAAATGGAAAAAAACCAACGTGAATACTTTCTAAATGAAAAAATGAAAGTCATTCAACGTGAACTTTCCGACATGAATGGCGGTGCTGAAGATGACGTTGCTGAAATAGAGAAACGTCTTGCTGAAGCTGATTTACCTGAACACGTACGTAAAAAAGCTGAAGCTGAGTTCCGTAAGCTTAAAGCAATGCAACCTGCCTCTAGTGAAGCTGCTGTTGTACGTAACTATCTAGAAGTAATTTTAGATACGCCGTGGAATAAAGCGAGCAAAGTAAGTATTAACCTTGCCAAAGCACAGGAAATTCTCGATACCGATCACTACGGCTTAGATGACGTTAAAGATCGTATTGTTGAATACTTAGCTGTTCAGTCACGTGTTAAAAAGCTCAAAGGTCCAATTCTATGTTTAGTAGGCCCTCCGGGTGTAGGTAAAACTTCACTTGGTGAGTCTGTAGCGAAAGCAACAGGTCGTGAGTTTGTTCGTATGGCACTCGGTGGTGTACGTGACGAAGCTGAAATTCGTGGTCACCGTCGTACTTATATTGGTGCGATGCCAGGTAAAATCGTGCAATCTTTAACAAAAGTTGGCGTGAAGAACCCATTGTTCTTACTCGACGAAATTGACAAGATGGCACAAGACTACCGTGGCGATCCTGCTTCTGCATTGCTTGAAGTATTAGATCCATCACAAAACAATAAGTTCAACGATCACTATTTAGATCTTGATCTTGACCTATCTGAAGTGATGTTTATCTGTACTGCAAACAGTATGAATATTCCAGAAGCATTGCTAGACCGTATGGAAGTGATTCGTCTACCGGGTTATACCGAAGATGAAAAAGTTAACATTGCTGAACGTTACCTTGTTCCAAAAGCAATTAAGAACAATGGACTACGTGCAAAAGAGTTAACAATCCATGAAGAAGCGATTCGTGACATTGTTCAACGCTACACACGTGAAGCTGGTGTACGTAATTTAGAACGTGAAGTGTCTAAAATTGCACGTAAGGTAGTAAAAGAAGCCGTAAGTAAAAAGTCTAAAAACTTACAGCTTGATGTGACTTCTGCCAATCTTCCAGAATACTTAGGTCCACACAAGTTTGACTTTGGTATTGCAGAAGATGAAGCTCAAGTAGGACGCGTCAATGGTCTAGCTTGGACATCTGTAGGTGGTGAGTTACTTACTATTGAAGTTGCAGCTGTAAAAGGTAAAGGTAAATTCATTACGACCGGTTCACTCGGCGACGTTATGAAAGAATCTATTACTACAGCAATGACTTTAGTACGTACACGCGCTGATGAATTAGGTATTGAAGCTTCTCGTTTTGAAGAAACTGATGTACATGTTCACTTACCTGAAGGTGCAACACCAAAAGATGGCCCATCTGCTGGTTTAGCATTAACAACTGCGCTTGTATCAGCATTTACAGGTATTGCAATTCGTCCTGATATTGCAATGACTGGTGAAACAAGCTTAGGTGGTCGTGCAATGCGTATTGGTGGCTTAAAAGAAAAACTTCTTGCAGCACACCGCGGTGGAATCAAGCTTGTCTTTATTCCTCAAGATAATGTTCGTGACTTGGCAGAAATTCCTGCGAATGTTAAAGAAGGTTTGGAAATCAAAGCTGTGAAAAGTATTGATGACATCTTACCTTTAGCATTAGTTTCGATGCCAAAGCCTTTGCCTAAAACACCGATTGTGAAACCGGTGGAAGGTTCAAAAGCAGCACGTCACTAATTAAAAATAAAAAAGAGAGAGCTTCGGCTCTCTTTTTTTTGTTACACAATTTGATTGAAAAATATCCAACCATCCTCATAATAGGTATTAAGAGTATTTAATTACTTTAAGTATTCTTCGTTATCTCTTCTTTTATAGATAACCTTGTTTTTATTCTCTATGATCATCTGAACTCCAGACAGATGATCATTTGATCGCAGTCCAACACAGTTTTTTGGACTGCGTTTTTTATGCCTGTCTTTTAAGATCATCAGATGTTTTCATTCCTCAGGTATAATGCGCCAGCTGTTTTTGAATGAATAGACAATATGAAAATTCGTATTCTGACCATTGGTCAAAAAATGCCTGCTTGGGTTCTTACTGGTTTTGAAGATTATTTCAAACGCATCCAACCTTTTGTTCAAACTCAAGTCATTGAACTACCTATGGCCAAACGTGGTAAAAATGATTCAGAAGCGGATATTTTAAAATATTGCCAAGTTGAAGGTGAAAGTATTTTAAATGCTTTGAAACCGAATGAAACTTTAATTGCATTAGAAGTTGGTGGTCGTGAACTCAGTACAGAAAAATTAGCTGAGACAATGAAACAGTGGATGCTTGAAGGTAATGATGTAGCTCTCGCAATTGGCGGCCCAGATGGTTTATCAGATCAAGTACGTAAAGCTGCCGCATGGCATTGGTCACTTTCAAAACTCACCATGCCTCACCCTTTGGTACGTGTTTTATTAATCGAGCAACTATATCGGGCGATGAGTATTAATCACAATCACCCTTATCATCGTGCATAAAAGGAACAAACGTTTCATTTTAAGAACAATCCGTTGAAATCTGGATACTTTTAACATGTCCTGATTTTGGCATAATAACTATTATTCTGCTTTTCAAATCAGGTGTAATGAAATGGAACTACAAACGCTTCCCGGATTGTTTATTTCCCATGGCTCGCCCATGCTTGCACTTGATCCGGAACAGGTGGGACCTGCTCTACACCGTTTAGGTATAAATCTGCCTATACCAAAAGCAATTATCGTGATGTCTGCGCACTGGGAAAGCAAAGCACTTGAAGTGAGCATTTCAACTCGTCCTGAAACGTGGCATGACTTCCGCGGATTTCCTAAAGAGTTATATGAAATTCGCTATAGTGCACCAGGCCAACCAGAACTTGCAGAAGAAATCTTAAAATTATTAGCAGATGCTCACTTTGTTGCACATGCCAATAGTACACGTCCTCGTGATCATGGCGTATGGATGCCTCTATTGCACATGTACCCTGATGCAGACATTCCCGTGGTTGAAATTTCTTTGCCATCAAATTTAAGTGCACAAGAAATTTATCGTATAGGACAAACACTGGCTCCTTTACGTGACAAACAAATTTTACTCATTGGTTCGGGAAGTATTACTCATAATCTTGCAGAGTTATCTTGGCAAGGAGACCACTCTAAAGTTCCTGAATGGGCTTCGACGTTTAGAAATACAGTGGTTAATAAGCTTTCACATCAAGATTATGATGGCGTATTGGAGTGGCAATCACTGCCGTATGTAAAACGCAATCACCCTAGCCTTGAACATTTTGCACCTTTGTTCTTTGCTATGGGTACAGGCAATCGTTTTACGATTGTTCATAGTAGCTTCACAATGGGTTCATTAGGAATGGACATTTATCGTTTTGATTAATTATTAGCAAATACCCCGTTTTCGGGGTATACCATTATTTTTGTTGAAAATTCGAATAATTTACAAACTTATACATTTTAAAAACCGAAACAATCAAATGTTTACATTTTCTTTTTTTAAGAATGTTTTAAGCTTATTACTGTTGTTTTTTTACTTGAAGTTTTTAAATGAAAATTAAATATTTAATTCTTGCGTTGTTACCTTTTTCTTTGATGGCGTGTCAAACAGTTACTAATACTCCTGCTCCAATTGTATCTGAGCAACAACAAAACCTTGCAAGCACTTTAGGTGAATATGCATGGACTTATCAAAATGTAAAAGCTTCTAAGCCACTTATTCTTAACTTTAGTGCAGATGGTAAATTAGCAATCAATACAGGTTGTAATGGCCAAGGCGGTACTTGGAAAGTTGAAGGTAACCAACTTGTTACTTCGAATCTTGTTTCAACGATGATGGCTTGCCAAGATGATTTAATGAAACAAGAGCAACTTTCTACTAGCCTCTTTAATGAAGCGAAATTACCAATCGAAATTAGCAACAATAATGGTCAGGTGATTTTAAGCGTGACAGATAAAACTGGACAAAAGCACATTTTCCAAGGTCAAAAAGCAGTAAATACTCAAGCTTTAACAGATTACTCTTGGTCATATCAGCCCGAAAATACAAAAAAACCAATCGTTCTTAACTTTACAAATGATCGTCTATCTATCGCAACAGGTTGTAACCGCCAAGGAACAACTTGGAAAGTTGAAAATAATATGATTGTAACAGCTGACGTAATGTCGACGATGATGGCATGTGAACCTGCTTTAATGAAACAGGAACAGTTCTCTAGTAGCCTCTTCCAAAAACGTGCAATTCCATTTGAACTCAATACTACAAATGTTGATCAACCAACATTGACAGTATCTGATGCTCAAGGCCAGAAATATACTTTCACTGGTAAAATGACACCTGAAGCAAAATATCAATCTGAAGGAAAAACAGTTTTCCTAGAAGTTGCTCCAGAAACTAAATCTTGTACTGGTGTTGCGCCACAAACTTGTATGCAAGTTCGTGAAATTAAATATGATGACAAAGGCGTTAAAACTTACGCTGACAAAAACTGGTCATTATATTATGGTCAAATCGAAGGTTTTGAACATAAACCAGATCAACGCGTAATTTTGCGTGTAAAACGTTTTGACGTAAAAAATCCTGCAGCAGATCAATCTAGTCAAGCAGATGTATTAGATATGGTTGTAGAGCAAGAGTTAGTTAAGAAACCTAAAAAATAAGTTTTTAAACTAAAAAAATCCGATGCTTTTGCATCGGATTTTTTTATTTCTATATTTTAATAGATGCCTTGTGCAAGCATCGCATCAGCAACTTTTACAAAGCCAGCAATATTGGCACCGTCTACATAATTCACAGTACCGTCTTCTTTGGTACCATATCTTACACAGTTAGCATGAATATTTTTCATAATTGCATGTAGACGCTCATCGACTTCAGCATGTGTCCAGCTTAAACGAATTGCATTCTGAGACATTTCTAAACCAGATGTTGCTACACCACCCGCATTTGAAGCTTTTCCTGGTGCATACAAAATTTTAGCTTCGATAAAGTGTTCAACTGCTTCAAGTGTAGATGGCATATTAGCCCCTTCAGCTACACAAACTACACCATTTGCAATAAGCGTTTTAGCATCTTCACCTGTTAATTCATTTTGTGTAGCACATGGTAAAGCAATATCAACAGGAATATGCCAAGGTGTTTTTCCTTCAAAATATTCAAAACCATGCTTAGAAGCAAACTCGGAAATACGACCACGTTTAATATTTTTCAGTTCCATGACTTCGGCAAGTAACTCATCTGTAAAACCATTTTTTACATAAACTGTGCCGTTTGAGTCCGACAAGGTAACCACTTTTGCCCCTAAGAACATGGCTTTCTCTGCTGCATATTGAGCAACATTACCAGAACCTGAAACTGAAACAGTTTTACCGGCAAAAGATTGTCCACGTGCTTTTAGCATTTCTTCTGCAAAATAAACCGTACCATAGCCTGTAGCTTCTGGACGCATTAAGCTACCACCAAATGAAATACCCTTACCAGTAAAAACACAAGCGGTGTCGTTACTCAGCTTTTTCATCATGCCCGCCATATAACCGACTTCACGTGCACCCACACCAATGTCACCCGCAGGGATATCCGTATTTGATCCTAAATGACGATAAAGCTCAATCATGAGTGCCTGACAGAATCGCATAATTTCAGCATCAGATTTACCTTTAGGGTTAAAATCTGAACCACCTTTACCACCGCCCATTGGTAAGGTAGTAAGTGAATTTTTAAAAGTCTGCTCAAAACCTAAAAATTTTAAAATAGATAGGTTGACCGATGGATGGAAACGCATACCACCTTTGAATGGACCAATTGCTGAATTGTATTGAACGCGGAAAGCACGGTTAACTTGAGTCTGACCTTGATCATCCATCCATGAAACGCGAAATTGAATCACACGTTCTGGCTCAACCAAACGTTCTAGCAATCCCTGCTCTGCATATTCTGGATTTTTTTCAATAAATGGCCACAAACTTGTCATCACTTCTTCGACAGCTTGCAAGAACTCAGGTTGATGCGGATCACGCGCTTGCACGTAATTCAGGAATTCATTCAGATTGTTGTATTTCAATGCACGGTCCTCAGCATAGTAATGAATTAAATTGGTGCAATACATTTTTAAATGCATCATTTAGCAGCAAAATATTAAATCCCTTTCCATCAATTTTAACAATACTTATTTTAAATTATTTTATTTACCTTAATTATCAAAAAGTTATTTTTAGAAAAACTACTTAAAAATAAGAAATATTAATTTATCTTTTCATTTTTATTGATCTATTATTGTGCAATATTGGCTACATTTTAGGTCAATCAAAAAGCCAATAAATTCGTTAAAATCCATTGACCTTACTTAGGTTTTTCTTCATTATCGCATCGTTTTAACCAAGCTATTTGCCCACTATGAATTCATCTATTTCTCTCATACGCGAGATTGATGCGTTATTGCCACAGACTCAGTGTGGTTTATGTGGACATCGTGATGGATGTCTACCCTACGCAAAGTCGATTGCTGAAGGTGAAGAAGCAAATAAATGTGTTCCAGGTGGCCAACCTGTAGCCGATGCACTCGCAAATCTATTAAATCGCCCTGTGTTAACCGCTGAAACTAGCGTATGGCCTATACAAGCCGATGGCCGCCCACAGCGAATGAAAGCAATTATTCGTGAGGATGAATGTATTGGTTGCACCAAGTGTATTAGTGCTTGCCCTGTAGATGCTATTATTGGAAGTGGTAAGCTCATGCATACCATTTTGACGGATTTATGTACGGGTTGTGAGTTATGCATTCCACCTTGTCCAGTCGATTGCATTGATTTGGTCGAAGACACCCAAGCATTACCAAATGAACAACAGCGTATTGCTGAGCAAAATGACTTAAGACAACGTTATTACGCACACATTCAACGAGAAGAAAAGCGTCGTACTCACCGTAAAGGGCCTGTAGTACGTGCTGAAATTGATACCCAATTATTTGCTCAGTTTTCTCAGGCACTTGATGAAGTACCATCAATTGAACTCATCGAGAAACCCAAAGAAGTTGTATCGACTGATGCGAAAACTACAATTGAGTTAGCGAAAATTCGTACACAAATTAAGAAACTGGAAAAACAGCTCAGTGTTCGTGAAGATGCTAAAAAGCGTCTTCAACTTGAAGAACTGCAACAGCAACTCATGCAATTACAGGAGGTCTGAATGGCCGTCAAGAATATGACGAAAAAGCAGATTCAAATTTTCTTTGAACGTCTTCGCGAACAACGACCTTCACCTCAAACAGAATTAAAATATTCCTCTCCATTTGAGCTACTTATTGCAGTTATGTTGTCAGCTCAAGCGACCGACGTAAGTGTTAATAAAGCAACAGATAAGCTCTACCCTGTGGCGAATACCGCCGAAAAAATCTATAACTTAGGCGTAGATGGGTTAAAAGAATATATCAAGACAATTGGCCTCTATAACGCAAAAGCCGAAAATGTCATTAAGACCTGTAAGATTTTAATGGAGCAGTTTAACGGCGAAGTGCCAAGCAACCGAAAAGACTTAGAAGCTTTACCGGGTGTGGGGCGTAAAACAGCCAACGTAGTTTTAAATACGGCATTCGGACAACCGACTATGGCTGTCGATACCCATATTTTCCGTGTGGGGAATCGAACTGGTTTAGCAATAGGTAAAAATGTTCTTGAGGTTGAGCACCGTTTAGTAAAGGTCATTCCTAAAGAATTTATTATAGATGCACACCACTGGCTGATATTACATGGCCGTTACTGTTGTATTGCCCGTAAACCTAAATGTGCGGAATGTGTAGTTGCAGATGTCTGTAACTGGCCTGATCGCTTTGAATTTGGCGCACAAAAGCAAATTGCCATTAAAAATATTGAAGCTTAAAAATATGGTTGGGTATAGGGATCATACCCAATCAAACTTACTTTAGACGCTTTTTCTCATTACGCTCTTCTTTCGCTTGTTTTTGTACCTGTCTTAGCATTTTGTAGCTTTGAAAAGCCAAAAATATTAATAGTGCTAGACTCAGCAATACCACCAAAATCAATATGACTTTCATATTGTTCTCCTGCACTTAAGGAAAGAAAAGAGCCCTCACAAAGAGGGCTCATTATCACAAACAATATTAAATTATTTGTCTAAGATGTTGAACAAATCTTTTTGTACATCTTCAATTGTACGCAAACCATCAAGCTTGTCATAAGTTGGCGCATTTTCACCAGAAGCAGCACGACCTTGGTAGAAACCAACCAATTGCTCTGTTTCAGTGTGATAAGACGCTAAACGCTTACGGATTGTTTCTTCTTGGTCATCTGGACGTTGAACAAGGTCTTCACCAGTTTCATCATCTTTACCTTCCACTTTAGGTGGATTGTATACAGTGTGATAAACACGACCAGAAGCTGGATGTTGACGACGACCAGAAAGACGCTTTACGATTTCTTCATCAGGAACATCAATTTCAATCACGTGATCGATGCTAATCCCTTCTTTTTCCAGAGCTTCAGCTTGTGGAATAGTACGTGGGAAACCATCGAAAATGCAGCCATTTGCACAGTCAGGTTGAGCAATACGTTCTTTTACTAAACCGATAATAAGTTCATCTGAAACCAAACCACCAGATTCCATTACACTTTTAGCTTTTAGACCTAATTCAGTACCTTCACGAATCGCAGCACGGAGCATATCACCGGTTGAAATTTGTGGGACATTGTAGCGCTTACAGATCAACTGAGCCTGAGTCCCTTTGCCTGCTCCAGGTGGTCCGAGTAAAATAATGCGCATAAAAAACATCCTCATTTAAAACAATGAATATGAAGTCCGGCAGAAAAAGTCTCGTTAATCTTCAATAGATCCTGCCCGACGTCGAATTATAAGAAAGCCACAAACAAATGTATTGTACCAGCAATAAATCCGGTTACCCCACCTAGTACAATAAGAATCCACTCATCCTCCTGAAATGCAGGACGCAATAAATTCTGAAACTCTTTTGGTGTCAGTTCGCGAATACGCTCTTTAAACATTTGAAAAATCTTCTGTGCCCGGCTTGCGTTCAGCGCTGGGTCACATACGGGTCCCATCGTAATTTCAATTGAACGATCAATCAAGTCCGTCTTTAATCTTGCATACTCTCTTGGCCCTAAAGAAAGCTGTAAAGATGTACGAACTAACGGTGTTTCCATAATTTCGTTAATATGACGCTTCACAATGCGGCGAGTTTTATCTTTACGCGGCCCGTACATCATTTCGGTCATAATCGATTTTAACGTAATTAGATCTTCTGTTACTACGCTTGAAAATACATCAGAGACTTCTTCTTGACGCTTCATGAAAGCACCTTGGAAATTATAGGTCCCAATTCGAAGAACTGGCACAATCCAAGGAAACTTACGATCTTTTGTTAGTCTAAAAATCTGTGGGTAACGAATATAATGTGGTTCAATCGGATTAAATACCATCCAGATTGCAATCCAGTTGGTTAAAAAGCCCCAAATTGAAGCCCAAAACGGGACTGTCCAGTGCCAAGGTACAACAAACCAAACAATCATTTGGAAAATACCAAAGAACATTCCAATTAAAGCACTAATATGCCAAATAAAGTTGATTTCTTTTTGCCCAACTTTTAAGAACATGCGTACCATTAAACGGCGGTCACCTTCCATCTGGCTAACCACCATTTCACGCATATTAACCAGTGACTCGACGTTCATGGTCAGCTCAGTCACTAATTCTCTTAATACACCTGGTAATTGTTTATGCGCCTGTGCATAAATACGGCGTTTAATTGAATAAGGTAAGTTTTCCCAAAGTACAGCATTACGATCGATCATGACTTCATCAATCAGATGTTCAAGTTCAAACCCAACCTGCTCACCAATAATGCGTGCCATATCTTCAGGGTCCATTGCTTCTAAAAATTCACGCAATGAACCTAACTTAGATAAAGTATTGTCGGTAATAATGCCCGAGATACGTCCAGCTTTACGTGGCACAATACCTTGCCAACCGACTGGTAGTGGACCTAAGTGGAATCCCCAAAATTTGATTGGGTAAAACACCATTTTTAAAGCCATCCACACGTGTGCCCATGTAACAAAGGCAGTAACTGGAATAATACTTAAAACGGCCCAAAAATCAGGTCTGTGTAAAAAGGTCTGCCACAATCCGCTGACGTACTCTAACATGTAAGACTCTCGTATTTATTTGTGCTCTGCTTATGGCGAGTTAACGATAAACTGCTTTGTTTTATAAACCAAAACTTAGAGAATAAGAAAATTGAATTTGTGGTTTAGTATCCGCGGCAACATTTCCATTTTGGTCAGTTAACTTTTCGGCAGCACCAATACCCACACTAAAAGTACTAATTCTTTCTGAATTCAACAATACATAGGCCAAATCGACACCTGCGCCTAAACGGGATTTATAATCACCATCTACTTCTTTACTATCGAGATGCCCAGCATAGAAACCAATATAGTAACCATTTTTATCTGTGCCAGTAAGATAATAAGGATATCGGAATCCGACTTGCCCACCTGCTGTTTTGTCACCATTCAAAAATGCACCGGCTTTTGCATAGGCAATACCATAAGGGTTTACCCACTCGCCGTTTAGATGTAATAGTTTTTGTGTAAAACCAGCACCCACGTTCCACGTAGATGCCGTATGTCCTGCTAATTTTGCTTCTGGAAGAAACGAATAGTCTTGAGCATGAGCCCAACTACTTACCGTCAAAACTGCAAGTAAGGGATAAATTTTTCTCATTATTTTCTCCATTTTCCCTAATCGTATGGTGAGAACAACCCTATTCTATTGAATGAGAGACTTTAACAGAATTATTTTGCTTCTTATATACAAGTATCTAGAATTTTGTTGTCTGCAAAGTCAAAAAGTATCTTATTAAAATACAATGAAACTTTGAAAATTATGCAATATTTTAAACGCTCTTGCGTTAGAATAAGCAGCTATTTTTCTTACCCTATGTCATTAAGTCGATCCTTATGAAGCAGCACTTTCCTTTAAAAGATATCCAGCAAGAAAAGCGCATTTATCGAGGACGAATCTTTTTTGCCGTAGGTCTTGTTATCGTTTGCTTATTAGTGCTGATTAGCCGATATGCTTATCTGCAAATTTTCCACTATGACGAATTCTCAACTGCATCCGACAAAAACCGAATTCGCTTGCAGCCACTTCCACCTGCTCGTGGTTATATCTATGACAGAAATGGTGTCTTACTAGCAGATAACTACCCTGTTTTTACAGCGACTTTAAGTAAAACAGACGTAGAAGATGTGGATGGGGTAGTTGAACAACTACAACCTATTTTGGATTTAACACAAGAAGATATTGACCGTTTTAAAAGTCGTATAAAAACTGCCCGTAAAACTGAACGTGTGGCAATTAAACTTAATTTGACTGAAGCAAATATTGCCAAATTTAGTGAAGCTAAATATAAATTTCCGGGTGTAAGAATTGAGACACAAATGACCCGTTATTATCCACATGGTGAATTATTTGCACATGTGATTGGTTATGTCGGGCGTATCAACGATAAAGAATTAAAAAGTATTGATAAAGACTTATATGCTGGAACCAACCTGATTGGAAAGATTGGTGTTGAAAGAAGCTATGAAGATTTACTGCACGGTACACCGGGTTATGAATCTGTTGAGGCAGATGCCCATAGCAATGTATTACGCCATTTAGGCCGTAAAGACCCTACCCGCGGTAATGACCTCTATTTATCTTTAGATTACGGTTTACAAGTTGTCGCATCTCAACAGCTTGCAGGTCGTCGTGGAGCTATTGTCGCCATCGACCCTCGTACTGGCGAAATTCTAGCATTAGTGTCTAGCCCAAGCTTCAACCCTAATTTGTTTGTGACAGGAATTAGCCATACTGATTATAGTTCACTGCGTGATAATTTAGATCAACCGCTTTATAACCGCGCTGTACAGGGTGTATATCCGCCCGGTTCTACCATTAAGCCAATGGAAGCTATGGGTGGTTTACACTACGGCATAGTGGACTGGTCAACAGCAATTTCTGACCCCGGTTATTTCCACCTACCAGGTGATTCACATAAATTCCGTGACTGGAAAAAATCTGGTCATGGCATCGTGAACATGCATAAAGCCATTATTATGTCATGTGATACCTATTTCTATATTCTTGCCCATCAAATGGGTATTGATCAAATGAACCAATGGATGCGTCAATTCGGGTTTGGTCAAAAAACAGGTGTCGATTTACCAAGTGAAAGTGAAGGTCTTTATCCAAATCCTGAATGGAAAATGCATACGCGTAAAGCGAAATGGATGAAGGGTGAAACTATTTCAGTCAGTATTGGTCAAGGTGCTTTTACAGCCACTCCGATACAACTTGCCATGGCAACTGCGATTACGGCAAACCATGGTTCCCACGTTACGCCTCATGTTTTACGCGCAACTCATGGTGCAAAACCATTTACCGTACGTAATGCACCTGACGGCAAAATTAACTTTAACGGAACCGACGAAGATTGGATTCAAATGCGCGATGCCATGATTGATGTAATTCAGTCAGGTACTGGTAGAGGTATTCGCACTCCTCTATATCAAATTGCAGGAAAAACAGGAACAGCACAGGTTAAGAGTATTGCGCAAGGTAAACGTTATAACGAAGCAGCTTTGAGCGAACGTCAGCTTGACCATGGTTTATTCGTTGGATTTGCGCCTGCTGACAAACCCGAAATTGCGATTGCCGTGATTTGGGAGAACGGCCGTCATGGTGGTTCTGCTGCACAACTTGCACGACCTGTATTTGATTACTGGCTATTAACGCGTAAGAAAAACCCGATTCGTCCAGCAAATCATCAAGTCAATGGTGGACTAATGACAGCAGGAATTAAACCTGGTGAACTGCCAAGCGGTAGGGAAAGTTCTAGTCCAGCACCAGTGACTTCAAACAAGCCTGCAGCATCAACAGCACAAGCGACTCCTGCTCGTCCGGCTACCAATGAGGTCGATGAATAATGAAAAATCAATTACGCATTATTGGAGGCGAATGGAAAAGACGAGTACTTCCCTTCGCTAGCATTGATGGTTTACGTCCAACTCCGGATAGAGTACGTGAAACTCTGTTTAACTGGCTCATGTGGGATATCCAAAATGCTCAGGTTCTCGACATTTGTACAGGCTCTGGTGCATTAGGTTTTGAGGCATTGTCACGCGGGGCTGCTTCGGTTTATATGATTGAACCCGATAAGACGCAGGCAAAATTTTTAAAAGATAATATTGAACTCTTAAAAGCCCAAAACTGTCATTTGATTAATGCAACTGCTCAACAAGCTTTACCGCGTTTAAAAGAACAGTTTGATGTGGTTTTTTTAGATCCACCTTATAGCCTTGATTTATGGCAAGAGCTATCTAACTTGGCCGAGCCACATATTAAAAAAAATGGATATATTTATGTTGAAGCTGACCGAGATTTATCTCAGCTTCATCTTCCTTCAACATGGCAACAGGTTAAAATAACAAAAGCTGGTACAGTTCACGCAGGGCTTTACCAAAAAATAAACCAATAAAAAGGTAGCGTTAAGCTACCTTTTTCGCTAAAAGCTTTAATTAACTCAAACCAATCACTGCAACAACTGCTGCACAGGCACCAACAATTTTTTTGCCATATGGCACATATCGTGTAAGCGCAGCACCCAATGCTAATCCACCACAATAAATTAAAGCCATAGCTGAAATCATACCAATTACTAATGCAACGATATGGCCTGAGTGTGCTAACTCAACCCCATGAGCAATACCGTGGAAGCTTGCAAGTAATGCCGCCGCTACAGGTAAAACCTTATTCGATTTTGTCCATAATGCAATTGCTGTAACCACTAAAGAAGCCACAATACCGTATTCAGCAACATTTGCAGGTACTAAACCTTGAGCACCTACTAAGAATCCTACAATTAAGGTCACGCTTAAAGTAATAACTCCAGCAATTTTCCACTGCTTAGCTGCTGACCACAATAAGACACCGAAACCCAAGGCCATGACTAAATGGTCCAACCCAGTAAAAGGATGAATAAAGCCTGCCATGAATCCTGAATGTACGTGATCATGTCCTGGATGGGCCATTGCAAGTGCTGGCAATAAAGCAAATAACGCTATGCCCCATTTTTTTATGAAGTTCATAATGTCTCCTTAAGCTTTAAACAGCCCTTGTTTCTCAATAAATTGGATAATTTCCTCAAGACCATCTTGTGTTTTCATGTTTGAAAATAAGAATGGCTTTTCTCCGCGCATGCGTTTTGCATCTTGATCCATCACATCAAGATTTGCACCCACCATTGGCGCAAGGTCAGTTTTATTAATAATGAGTAAATCTGACTTGGTAATACCCGGCCCACCTTTACGAGGAATTTTTTCACCACCAGCCACATCAATCACATATAAAGTTAAATCAGAAAGTTCAGGGCTAAATGTCGCTGCCAAATTATCACCACCACTTTCAATGATAATGAGCTCTAATCCTTCGAATTTTTCACACAAACCATCAATTGCAGCCAAGTTAATTGAAGCATCTTCACGAATAGCTGTATGCGGGCAACCACCAGTTTCTACCCCCACAATACGATCTGGTGACATCGCCTCATTACGGGTTAAGAAGTTTGAATCTTCTTTGGTGTAAATATCATTTGTCACCACAGCCATATTGTATTTATTACGCAAGGCTAAACATAAATTAAGTGTAAGTGCTGTTTTACCCGAACCCACTGGTCCGCCAATTCCAACTCGTAATGGACTACGCTCTGTCATGATTTTTATCCTTTTTTCCTAAACTTAAGATCTGAATAACCGTGAATATTGTGTTTCGTGTTTCATGCTCAGCATGGCATAACGAGGTAAAGCGCTGCTCAATTGCTCATCTTTGAGTTTCAAAGCTTTCTCTATCGCCTGCGGAACCAAACCATGCAAATGCCATAAAATTCTTTGTCCTGCCATTTGGCCTAATGGGACAGTTTTTACTGCTGCTAAAACCTGATTTTCTAAAACAGTAAAGGTATAAGCCGTAAGTACATCCATGTCGTTGAGCTCGAGTCGGCCACAGAGTTGTGCATAGACTGGCACGAAACCAAATTGTTTTTTAACCTCAACTGTTTTCTTTAAAACATCTTTAATCCATGCATTTAAAGAAAATGCTAATTGCTGAGATTCAGCGAGCAGCTCTTTACTTTCTCGGCTGGCCTTATACAAATTTGCCCAAACCACGAACTCTTCTAAGTCATCATGATGCTGCATGAGACGTTTTAATATAGGCAACTCAAACCTCACCAACAGCATCTCAAGCACTTCTTCAAAGTAAGCAATCGCCGAGGTTTCATCATGTATTAAGCCAATATCAATGGCTGTTTCTACACCTTGTGAATAGCAATACGCTCCAACTGGCAATGCCGTAGAAGACAGTGTCAGTAATTGAAGTAATTGTGCGGCACTATGAATGGACATGGTGCAAAGCTTTAATTGGGCTTAGGCGGTGATCATGGCTATGCTGTGCATAGGCACCGCTTTCAGGTTCAAACGGATGATCGGTTTCCGTCACCGTAAGTCCTAAACCTTCTACCATTTCTGCAAGCACATGATCAGGCTCAAAATACAAAGCTGTAGGTGTCAGCATTAATGGTACATGTCTATTACCTAAGTGATAGGCAGCTTTAAGTAAATCAAAATCGGTTTGAGCAATAACTTGCATCAAACGCTCAGGCTTGGCATTAACACGCAATACATCACCTTCTTGCGTTGCAATATATGAGCCACTACGCAAAATACCTGTACGCGGTAAGTCAGCACCAATATCTACGCCACTTGCTAAAGCTGCCCGAAACCGTGATTTTTGACGTGTATCAAAAGTCAGTTCAACCGTTTCAAATGTCTGATCAGGAGAAATATCTTCAAGACGTTGGGTATAGATTTTCATTTAATTTCTCTCTCCTTATTTGTTTCTTTCACATCTAAAGTCATGAGGAAAATTACCTCGATGAAACTCATCAAAATAAGAAATAGCGCTGAGCCATGGGTAACACATCAGCAGGATCACACGTTAGTAATTCACCATCTGCCCGCACCTCGTAAGTCTCAGGATGAACCTGCATAACAGGACAATATGTGTTGTGTTTCATATCAGCTTTGCTAATGGCACGAGTGTTTTTACATGGGCTAATTAACTTTTTAAGATTTAATTTTTCAGCAACTTTTTCATCGATTGCTGCTTGGGATAAAAAGGTAATACAGGTGTTATGTACACCACGTGGATAGGCGCCAAACATAGGACGATAATGCACGGGTTGAGGTGTCGGAATTGAAGCATTAATGTCACCCATCGGTGCCGCTGCAATCATGCCTCCTTTAATAATCATGGAGGGTTTCACGCCAAAAAAGGCAGGCTTCCATAACACCAAATCAGCAAGTTTCCCAACTTCAATCGAACCGATTTCATGACTTAAACCATGGGTAATGGCTGGGTTAATTGTATATTTGGCAATGTAGCGTTTAACGCGATTATTATCATGGAACTCATTGTCACCCTCTAAAGGGCCACGTTGAATTTTCATTTTATGAGCAGTTTGCCAAGTACGTATAATCACTTCACCCACGCGGCCCATCGCCTGAGAGTCAGAGGACATCATGGCAATCGCACCTAAATCTTGCAAAATATCTTCAGCGGCAATAGTTTCACGGCGAATACGACTTTCTGCAAAAGCAATATCTTCAGAAATTGCCGGGTCTAAGTGATGGCAAACCATGAGCATATCTAAATGCTCATCAATGGTATTAATCGTATAAGGGCGTGTTGGATTAGTAGAGGACGGTAATACATTACTTTGTCCGATTGCCTTTAAGATATCGGGTGCATGTCCACCACCCGCACCTTCAGTATGGTATGTATGAATTGTACGATCTTTAAATGCAGCCAGAGTCTCTTCTAAAAAACCACCTTCATTTAAAGTATCTGTATGAATGGCGACCTGCACATCAAACTCATCCGCTACACTCAAACAGTTATCAATGGCTGCCGGTGTTGAGCCCCAATCTTCATGTAGTTTTAACCCGATTACCCCAGCTTTAATTTGCTCACGAATTGGGTCTGGCAAACTCAAATTACCTTTGCCCAATAGACCAATATTCATAGGTAAATCATCAATGGCTTGCAACATGGTTGCAATATGCCAAGGCCCAGGAGTTACTGTCGTTGCCGAAGTTCCTGCCGCAGGTCCCGTACCGCCACCGACCATTGTTGTTGTACCCGACATAAGTGCAGTTTCAACTTGCTGCGGGCAAATCCAGTGAATATGAGTATCAATACCACCCGCTGTTAAAATTTGCCCTTCACCTGCAATCACTTCTGTTGCAGCGCCTAAAGGAATGGTTATGTCAGGTTGAATATCTGGATTTCCAGCTTTTCCTATTTTCCAGATGCGACCATTTTTCAAACCAATATCCGCCTTTACAATCCCCCACCAATCTACAATCAAGGCATTAGTAATGACTGTGTCAGCAACTTCATCAGCTAAAAGTTGAGATTGTCCCATTCCATCACGAATGACTTTGCCACCGCCAAATTTAACTTCTTCACCATAGGTCGTTAAATCTTGCTCAACCTCAATAAAAAGCTCTGTATCAGCCAAGCGAATACGATCGCCAACCGTTGGACCAAACATCTCAGCATATGCACGACGTGACATTTTCATAACTTATTACTCATCTCTTTCATTATCGTTGTTATGTCTAGTCCAGCTTGCCCATGACTCGGCCAGCAAAACCATATACTTCTCGCTTACCCGCTAAAGCAACAAGTTCTACTTCCCGACTTTGTCCCGGTTCAAAACGTATTGCTGTGCCTGCTGCGATATTTAATCGAAAGCCTTTCGTCATTTCGCGATCAAACTGTAATGCATTATTTGCTTCATAAAAATGAAAATGCGACCCTACCTGAATCGGCCGATCGCCAATGTTGGCAACTACAACTTTTAAAGTTTGCCGCCCAACATTCAATTCAATATCAGCATCTGGAGTAATGATTTCACCGGGGATCATAAACGCTCCTTTTATACGATTGGTTGATGAACGGTGACTAATTTTGAACCATCAGGAAAAGTTGCCTCAACCTGAACCTCGGCAATCATTTCTGGCACACCATCCATCACATCTTCACGTTTTAATAAAGTTGTTCCGTAATGCATTAAGTCGCTCACCGTCATGCCATCTCGCGCGCCTTCCAGCAAAGCAGCAGAAATAAAAGCTATCGCTTCCGGATAATTCAGTTTCAAGCCACGAGCTTTACGACGCTCAGCAACTAAACCAGCGGTAAAAATAAGTAATTTATCTTTTTCTGTTGGATTGAGTTCCATATCTCTTTCCTAAATTGCATTTATATTCTTTAAGCAAAATGCATGCTCAAAAGCAGCATACGTGTTTTAACTGTTTTTAAAATACGCAATTTAACGTAACTTAGGTTTTCCAAATCCTTGGAAATTCTTCATCTAAATCAAACCAATAACGTCTTAATCTTGCTCTTATAGCCGCAAAAGCATCATGGCAATGTCGAACATCATTTCCCAAGAAACGCGCATAAACCACATCATCTAAAAGTGTTAAAGTTACAGGCGCTTGCATACGCATCATTAATTCACGAATGAGTTCGAGCTGTTGTTCTAAATAAAATGAAGACCGATATTGCTCAGGTGGCACAGCCCAAAAGCTTCCCATCACGGCTTGATTATTCATACCTAAACATGAACGAAGCCAGCTATCTTCCCCTTCAAAAAACAGTGTGTCTGCGACCAATAATTTTTGCTCTCGCCACAATTTAAATTGGTTGTGGTAGCTTCCCTGCACAAAACGCTCAGCACGTGCCTGCCGCCCCAGTACCAACATATCCCATCCAATAAAACTGGCAGCATGGTCAAGATGAATATGAGTTTCTGAGTGTGCTAGAGCCCCATCAAATAACATAGATTCCTGCGGAACCCACTCCAAAATAGACTGATCTCGTACATGAAGATGAATATGCTGAAAGGCCTGCTTTCCATTGGTTTTGTACCATTTTCCCGCACCTGGAGTAGTTACTACCGCATGAGCTTGATCTTTGGTTTCGATTTGAAAAGTAAGATGATCTCCCCCAGCAATACCAGCGGGTGGATGCACAATAATGGCGTGGCATATACCTGTTTTTTCAGGCCAGAGCATTTTTTGCACCCTTACAGGGCCATAATGCTTTCTATGATTCATTATGGTGCGTGAATTTTCAAAACAAAATCCGAGCTCTAATTGTGCATACCAAAATGGTGCTAAAGAGTTTTTTGAAAACGTTTGTACCTGATTCATTCTGGTTCATATGTTCAAAATAAGTGCTTAAACTTATAAGCAAAATACGCACCAAATATAAAAATAAGCCCAATGATAAAATTAGATACAATTTTTCGATTTTAATGAGTTAAAAAACCAGCAATGTCTAACATAAAACCACATCAATTCATGGAATTATTTATACAATAGCGCCCACCGTTGCTTCCATACTTGCTCTCCATGAAACTTTTTTTCGTGTTAACGCCACTTGTCTTTTTAACTGGGTGTATTTTTGGCCAATCTAGTGAGGTCAAACGTGCAGAGAAAATACTTCATAATTTTGAATGTAAAAATGTTGAGACAAGCCAGATTGCAACAAGTTCTATTAATTCTTATTACCAACAATCTTTAGCGGTAAGCAAAGAAAAAGCAACTTCATATGTAGAGAGCTACAAGAATGGTGAAGAACTATTCGACATGCCACTAGATGAAGTTTTAAAGCAACAATATCAACTTTATAAATCAGCCTGTGATTCTTTGGGTGGAGTTTCTTCTCAACCTTAATATATAGGGGTATCCATTAACTTTTTTCGTGGATACCTTGTTTTTCTTTTTAACCATTACTCCCCGATCAAAAATTACTCACTTTACCTTTTATTATAATTAAATTACATACTTAAACTTTTATTTAGCTCTTATATTTCATAGCCTGTTTACTTGTTTTTTATTTATTTTCCGAGGTTTAGATCATCATGAAAAAAACATTATTATCAGTAGCACTCTTAAGTATCCTCCTTGCCGCTTGTAGCAAAAATGAAAATAAAGCCGACACGACTCAAGCATCTACTCCTGCACAAACAACCGAAGCAAATAACAATGCTGTAGATAGCGCCCACACAGCGGAAAACTCACTCGATTGGGACGGCACATATAAAGGTACTCTCCCATGTGCAGACTGTGAAGGTATTAAAACTGAATTAGAACTTAAAGATGATAAAACCTACGAGCTGACTGAAACTTATATTGGTAAAGGTGATACGAATCCATTTGAAACCCATGGTACCTTTACTTTCGACAAAGATAATACGTCAGTCATTACCTTAGATGATAAAGGTCAAAACCGTAAATTCTTTATTGGTGAAAACACTGCAACTGCTTTAGACATGGAAGGTAAGAAAGTTGAAGGCTCTTTAGCTGAACACTATGTTTTGAAAAAATAATTTTTAATAATTAAAAAAAACCCGCTCATTTGAGCGGGTTTTTTGATGAATCAATTCTTAGTGAGCAGCGAATTGGTTCATTGTGTTTTTAGCATCGTCATGCGCTTTAAGAGCGTTGTCACCAGAGAAGATTTCTTTGTGATCATCACCGATGTCAGAACCCGCCATTGCTTGGTGTTTAACACAAGCGATGCCACCGCGGATTTCTTTACGTTGTACGCCAGCAACATAAGCCAACATACCTTCAGAACCGAAGTAACCTTGTGCAAGCTCATGAGTAGAAAGAGCTGCAGTGTGGTAAGTCGGAAGTGTGATCAAGTGATGGAACACACCTGCTTCGCGAGAAGCATCTGCTTGGAAAGTACGGATCTTGTCATCAGCATCAGCAGCTAATTCAGTGTTATCATATTCAGCACTCATTAATTTAGCGCGGTCATATGCAGAAACGTCTTTACCTTCAGCAACCCAACGGTCATAAGCTTGTTGACGGAAGTTTAAAGTCCAGTTGAATGATGGGCTGTTGTTATAAACAAGCTTCGCATTTGGAACAACTTCTTTAACACGGTTAACCATGTGTGCGATTTCTTCTACGTTTGGAGTCGCAGTTTCGATCCAAAGAAGGTCAGCACCATTTTGAAGGCTAGATACACAGTCAAGTACAACACGGTCAATTTGAGTGTCAGGACGGAACTGATATAAGCCAGAAGGTAAACGCTTAGGACGGTGTAATTTACCATCACGCTTGATTAAGATTTCATCTTCTTGAGCATCAGCAATGTCAATTTCTTGAGTATCTAAGTAGCTGATGTATTGAGAAGCGATGTCGCCTGGCTCTTTAACCACTGGGATTTTTTGAGTCAAGTCAGCGCCTTCAGAGTCAGTACGCGCAACGATAACACCTTCATCAACACCCATTTCTAAGAATGCATAACGTAATGCATGGATCTTAGCGATGAAGTCTTCGTGTGGAACTGTTACTTTACCAGCTTGGTGACCACATTGTTTCGCATCAGATACTTGGTTTTCGATTTGAAGCGCACATGCACCAGCTTCGATCATTTTCTTAGCAAGTAAGTAAGTTGCTTCTTCGTTACCGAAACCAGCATCGATGTCAGCAATAATTGGCACAACGTGAGTTTCAAAGTTATCGATTTGAGCAGTAATTTCAGCCGCTTTAGCTGTATCACCAGCTTCTTGTGCTTTTTTAAGTGCACGGAATAAATCGTTTAATTCTTTTGCGTCAGCTTGACGTAAGAAAGTATAAATTTCTTCGATCAATGCAGGAACAGAAGTTTTTTCGTGCATTGATTGGTCAGGAAGTGGACCAAATTCTGAACGAAGAGCAGCAACCATCCAACCAGAAAGGTAGATATAACGTTTGCTTGTAGTACCGAAATATTTTTTGTTCGCAATCATTTTTTGTTGTGCGATGAAACCATGCCAGCAACCTAATGATTGAGTGTATTTGCTTGAGTCAGCATCGTATTCAGCCATATCACGACGCATAATCGCAGCTGTATACTTAGCAATATCCAAACCAGTTTTGAAACGGTTTTGAAGTTGCATACGAGCAGCATCTTCTGGGCTAATGTCTGCCCAAGTGTTGCCGAATTTTGCTTTTAATTGACGTACTGCATCAATCGCTGTTTGATATGTAGTCATGATATTGTCCTGTATTCATTTTAGGATTTCATCGATCGAAGCCTAGAGTCACGTTACTTAAATTTCTTATGACACCAGCTGCTTCATCATGAGCACAGCTTAGACTTAGCCAATCAATTAATCCAATATCCTTTGTTAATCTTCAGTATTTATTTAAAAAATATACTAATAAATCGATATTATAGATAAAACCAAAAACCTTAACACTCTGTTTATAAAAATAAAATTATCCTAAAGGAGTATAGAGTTTTATTCTAAAAACTTAGTAAGTCTTATTTTTATACAATTTTTGGAGATTTTCCACTCATTTTTAAATCTAAAAGTCAATTGTAAATTAGGCTATTTTTGCCAATGTAAAAAGTCAATTGATATGCTAGAAATTGAAGATATCCTCATAAATAAAGTGAATTTATATTTATTGGCCTTGAAATAAGGCAAATACAATAAACATATGGTCTCAAAGCCCTTTTCTCTCCTACTTAATTCCTACAAAAAATGTCGCTTTTCTCATCATTTTTTCACACAATAGTTATTAAATATGGCATAATTTGAAACAATTTCAGGGTTTTATTTTCGGTATTTTTTTTATGAATCTGGAGCGAGTAGATCTTAATCTATTAATATATCTTGATGTACTTCTTCGTGAAAAAAATGTTACACGCGCAGCCGAACAGCTTGGGGTAACTCAGCCTGCAATGAGTAATATTTTACGTCGTTTACGTAATTTATTTAATGATCCGCTTCTTATCCGCTCTTCTGAAGGGATGACTCCAACAGAACGTGCACTTGAATTACAACCTCGTATTCGTGATGCCCTTTCTGATCTTTCCATGATTTTGGAACCCCGTACCGAATTCCGCCCTTATACAAGTAATCGCGTTTTCCGCATTATGACATCTGACTATGCCGAGGCAACTTTAGTCCCGCGCCTTGTCAAAGCTCTACGCTCTGAAGCTCCAAATGTTGTACTCGACTTTCTTACACCAAGTGATGTGTCTTATAGAGACATGGAACAAGGTAAAGTTGATCTTGCGATTAATAGATTTAATGAAATACCGCAAAGTTTCCATCAAGTTTTAGTTTGGCGTGATAGTTTCAGCTGTATTCTTAACGACAAACACCCTGCTGTAACTCATTTGAACCTAAAAAGTTATTTAGATGCACAACATATCTGGGTTTCTAAAACAGGTATGGGGGTAGGTTTTGGTGTAAATCCAGACAAACAAGGCGGTTTAGGCTGGATTGATCAGGCATTAGAACGTATTGGTCAACGTCGTAAAATTTCTGTATTTACCCGTCACTACCAAATGCCCGCATTACTTGCTCAAAATGTTGACTTGATTGCCACCCTTCCAACTCGGATGGCGCGCCTACAAACTCAAAATCCTAAACTGGTTATAAAGGATCCTCCTTTTTATATTCCAGAATTTGAACTCAAAATGGCTTGGTGTCCGTTATTACATCATCATCCTGCTCATCGCTGGTTGCGCCAACTTATTTTATTTGTTGCTCGTCAAATGATTGAAGAAGAAAACCGTGAATTTCTAACCAACAATTCACAATTTTCTCACTATTAAATAAATTTTAATTTAATTGTCGATTTTAGACATTATCTTCAAGCGCTGAGCAATCAATCTGATTACCTCAGCGCTTTTTTGTGTTAAAACATAGTCATAATAATGATGAACCTCGGGTGATTTGTGAGTCTCTTTCAAAATATCATTATCATCGCACTGCTCATCATCGCAGCAGGCTTTTTATCTTTAACTGAAATTGCCTTGGCTGGTGCCAGAAAAGTAAAGTTAAAAATTTTAGCCGAAGCTGGCGAAGAACGTGCCCAACAAGTACTTGATCTACAAGAACAATCTGCTGACTTTTTTGCAGCTTCTCAAATTGGCCTAAATGCTGTTGCAATTTTAGGCGGTATTTTAGGTGAAGCTGCTTTTCGTCCCTTTTTTGTCACATTAGTTGACCGTTTTTATGAAGGTCCTTGGACACAGACCATTGGTTTTGCCCTCTCCTTCACCTTAGTAACTTCTCTATTTATTTTATTCGCAGATCTCATGCCAAAGCGTCTGGCCATGATTGCACCTGAAAAAATTGCGATTAGCGTTATTAACCCAATTCAAGTTTTTATTAAGGTGTGTAAGCCCTTAGCTTGGGGAATAAATGCAATTGCCAACTTGCTATTTCGTTTATTTAAAGTGAATACAACACGAGAAGATAATATTACTTTTGATGATATTTCAGCAGTTATGGATGCAGGCGCACAAGCTGGCGTACTTCAAAAACAAGAACATCACTTTATTGAGAACGTTTTTGAACTAGAAGAACGTACTGTACCATCAAGCATGACTACACGCGAAAACGTTGTTTATTTCACCTTAAATGAACATGAAGACAGTATTCGTCAAAAATTAGCAGAATATCCTTATTCAAAATTTTTAGTATGTAATGAAAATATTGATCAGGTCATTGGTTATGTTGATGCTAAAGATTTCTTGGTGCGCATTTTAAACAATCAATCTCCAACACAATTGAATGAAACAACCATTCGTACTGTCCTGATGATTCCTGACACCCTAACTCTCTCGGAATTACTTGATCGTTTCCGCTCTACAAAAGAGAAATTTGCGGTAGTCATAAATGAATATGCACTCGTTGTCGGGGTAATCACCTTGAGTGACATTATGATTACAGTTATGGGGGATTGGGTTACTCCTATCGAAGAAGAGCAACAAATCATTAAACGTGATAATAACTCTTGGTTAATTGATGGCAGCACACCGATTGATGACCTAAGACATGCACTTGAAATTGATGAAATGCCTGATGAAGAAAATTACGAGACGCTTGCAGGCTTCATGATGTATCGTTTACGCAAAATTCCACGTCCAGCAGATTTTGTAGAATTTGGTGGATATAAATTTGAAGTTGTCGATGTTGACCATTTTAAAATTGACCAACTCCTTGTTACTCGAATTTTAGAACAAGCCGAAGTACACTCATCAATTGATGAAAATTAAATTATATTAATTTAAATACCCCATGATTTTAGATGGGGTATTTTTTCAATCTAAATAAATTTTTTAAATATATGTAATAATTATTTTAGATCTATTTATTCAATTTGCTCTTTTAATTTAAAAGTATTATTATTTTACTTAACACCATTATTAAAGCTTAAATACTGAAAAATAATAGAATAATCTATACATCTCAATGACTACAAAAAGATTAAGTCCCCTTTACATTGTAAATAAGCTTGTATATCTTGACTTAAAGTATAGTTTTAAATGGTTCTTCTTCTCATTTCACTCATCAAAACATATATAATTAAAAAAAATGCCATATAATTTTTATTTTTATATTACCTTTATATCATTTTATAATAGTATTTATTTATTATAATACCACTATAATGTTAATATATATGTTCAGTATTTCGCCTATATATACCCTTTTAAATGAATATATATTAACCAAATAAACTAAATATATTATTTGTCTTTTTAATAAAAATTAATAAGAATAACCAAGGTCAGAGTTTTGAATAAACTTGTTCAGTAAAACTATAGGCAAAGGATTGATTGTATGCTGACATTACTTGGTGTTGGCATGATTTTGTGCTTCATGTACTTAATCATGTCCAAACGTTTAAGCCCTATTATTGCTTTAATTCTCATCCCATTTATTTTTTCTCTCATTGCCTGGGGCCTAGGTCATTATTTTGAAAGTTTGAGTCATATTGAACTCAAAGGTCTCAGTGAGATGATGCTGGATGGCATCAAAAAATTAGCGCCAACTGGCGTAATGCTTTTATTTGCAATTTTATATTTTGCCTTAATGATCGATGCAGGTCTCTTCGATCCACCAGTCAAATGGATTTTGAAAAAAGTTAAAGGTGATCCTTTAAAAATTACATTAGGAACCGTGTTCTTAACCACCATGGTTTCTTTAGATGGTGATGGTTCAACCACCTATATGATTTGTGTGGCAGCAATGCTTCCACTTTATCAACGTTTAGGGATGAACACCCTAATCATGACAGCTCTTATGCTACTCTGTAGTGGTGTGATGAACTTAACGCCATGGGGTGGTCCGACTGCTCGTGCTGCGAGTGCCCTTCAAGTTGATCCGAGCCATATTTTCGTACCAATGATCCTTCCTATGGTCATTAGTATTGGCTGGCTATTCTTCTTGGCATACCTATATGGTCGCTATGAACAAAAACGTTTAGGTGTGATTGAGCTTGAAACTCATCATGGTGACAATATTACAGTATCTAAAGATCCTGAAGCGACGCGCCCACATTTACGTAAAGTGAATATGGTGTTGACCATTATTCTCATGATTGCATTAATCAAAGGCATTTTGCCGATGTCAGTGTTATTCATGCTAGCGTTCTGTATTGCAATGCTCATTAACTACCCTAATGTTGATATGCAGAAAAAACGTATTGCAATGCATGCAGATAGCGTTTTAGCTGTGGTAGGCTTAATTTTCGCTGCGGGTATTTTCACAGGTATTTTATCTGGTACAGGTATGGTTGAGGCGATGTCTAAAGAGTTCGTCGCAATGATTCCTCCAAGTATGGGTCCATACCTTGCACCGATCACTGCTTTAGTCAGCATGCCATTGACCTTCTTTATGTCAAATGATGCTTTCTTCTATGGCGTTTTACCTATTCTTGCTGAAGCTGCTTCACATTATGGTATTAGTGCAGAAGCGATTGCTCGTGCATCAATTGTAGGTCAACCTGTACACTTGCTATCACCTCTTGTTCCATCAACCTATTTGTTATGTGGTCTTGCTAAAGTCGATTTTGCCGACCATCAAAAGTTCACTTTAAAGTGGGCATTCATAACTTGTATGGTATTAATGGGTACTGCTTTAG
>Ga0268255_10000111_pt1:0-47500 | contig 68109 bp, 40 predicted proteins | sample AgamicOrMarz_FD_200256 | JGI IMG/M metagenome (GOLD analysis project Ga0268255, IMG submission 200256) | Agave microbial communities from Guanajuato, Mexico - Or.Ma.rz (v2) (version 3) | ecosystem: Host-associated > Plants > Phyllosphere > Phylloplane/Leaf | place: Guanajuato, Mexico...
ATTACATAATAAATAGAAAAAAAGGGAGGTCTAAAAGCAGCCATTAGATATAAAATTATCCGTTAAGGCTAAGCATTAAGATAGATTTATCTACCAGGCTTTCCCTATTTACAAGGTGTCGATTCCCCATAGGGAGTCCTGGTGTAAGCAAAGCGATTGTTGAGTGAACAAACCCGTAAATCGCAGACTTATGGAGAAAAGATCTCGGCTATTTCAGCCACTCTCGCCTAATCCTTCTGGCCCTTCGACCTTTCTTCTTGGTAGTTTACTAAGCGGAATGCTCATTTTTTGTCCATAAGCTCTCCTCGTCTTAATTTTCTCTTACAGTCGCCCCTATAACCAACCTCTTGACTTCTGCGGGCTACGTTCAACTAAACCGTCACTCTCCTTTACCTCGAAAGAACAGACTGAAACGACGGAGGGGGAAAGACCTGCACCTAGCTAACGGAGTTCACGAGGCACTTACCATAAGGGGTAAGTGAAGCGAAGCCTCAAAGATCAAAGCATATCTTACTGAATAATCTGACTGAAAGGACTAAGGTATAGACAGATTATATCACAGCTTGTGAAGTGGCGAGACGAAGGGACGAAGCCAGAGGCTCCCTTGCTTGCTTACCGGACAAGAAAGAGAGACGCCTTTAGACCCACTAATGGACTATAGCGAACGGAAAGAAAGAAAGCAAAATAACTATTGTATTGCGAACCATAAAGAAGACTAGCACTACCAGTGACTGGCTAAAAACAGATAGAACAATCTTTCCTACTCCAGGCAAGTAGTACGGATACGGACTATAACTCCAGCCTACTGCTCCGTACAGAGTTCGGATTCAAGGATTTCAAACATGAATTTCTATTTATCAAATCTTTTGATAGAGGAAAATACGTCTTTAGACATTGAAAACCGACACCTATCTCTTTTAAAAGGCTTAGAACCCCAACATGAAGAAAGTAACAGGTATTCAGCTTCAGCTTCTGCTGTCACTAGTTTAGTTGGTGCTCTTTCCTTAAGTGAAGTAATCAGCCTTATAGCTGACGATTTAAGACTATAGTATAGAAGGACCTACTCTCTCGAGCCTTACTCCTTGTTTAGCTCTAACTTAGTATAAAGAAGAAGCTATTATTAGATTAACTAAACTATTATAATAGTACTTCCACGGGGAAAGGCTATAAGGGAAGTTGACCTAACAAAGCTTGCTTGTGCGCCTAAGACGGAGTCTAAAGAGCCTTTTCTGATGAACTTTTTATAGAAGTAGGGATTTGACGCTCGTTTGCTTTCCCGTCTCGATCTGTTCCCGGTCTGCACGATCTGTGGGCGTACCCTTTCGGGAGCGAGAACAAATATCTGATAGAGAACGATTCTTCTCGTATAGAAAGAAAGCGCGTTTTGACTTTAACAAGAAAATTCGATTGGCCTTGAACACATTACTTTAAGAGAATAAAAGAAGAAAGAAGAAATAGGGCTATTGAACGATCTAACTATGATAAAGCTAGTCCTTATCACTATCCGTCTTTCGTCTCTATGACCTATTATCTTCAGCCTATATAGACGAATATAGTTCTCCTATTCATTCTACTAAGGGTTATGACCTTAAGAAAAGAGGCCCTGACGACGCCTTCTAACAGCCCTTTTTTTTAGACCATTCCCCGTTTTAGTTCATGCCTGATAGGACTACAGACGCTTTAGGCTTGCTTTCACGTCTTTCCCTCTCTTTTATTAGCTAGTGCAGGCTCTAATTCTTTCCAATCTTTCTTTCTTTTAGCAAACCTTGAGACCAAATCTTTGTCTTTTGCTATAACTATAAGGTCAAGCCTACTTGCTGTAAACTCGACTTAAGAAAGCCGTTCTGCTGGCATACGTTTATAGAAGAGAGCGCGACCTGCTAAGGCGGATGACAGCTCAATAATAGAGGGAACTTGAGCAGGAAATCATATAGGAATAGAATTTTCCCATGCCCAGCTCTCTGAAATGGAGAACGAATCCAATCGTCTGAACCCCTCAAACTTCGTAGGTAATTCGATTCCATAAGAAAAAGAACTTTAACATTGACAATGTTGACACGGAGGGATCTAAAAATGTGAGTCTTCGAGTATGAGATTCTATATAACAGCAAGATGCGGGCACTCCCATAGCAAGAAGCGGTCAGCAGGATGCAGAGACAGACGAAATGAGCTTTCTCACTCTAACAATAAGGAACCTGGAAGACCAATCAACAGACGCTAAGGCTCGATCAAGTCTTTCTCGGACTCCACACCCTCCCTTCTCTTACACCAAGTAAAAGGTATGCCATGATACCCAAGTCCCTGAAGTTGCAATCGTTAATGACCTTCTTAATTAAACTTATCCATTTGAGTCTCGTCCCCGCTTGCTCCTCCCAACTTCTCAGAAGAGATGCTATTTTTATCGTTAAAATATCCAAGACAGAGAAATAACGTTCACTTAAAACTTGCATGTTGGGAATGGATGACTGAAGTTCCTTGCGAGCACTTCTTTCTGAGGAAGCACGCTAAGTCTGTTCTTGAATAAAGATTACCTCCAGCTATTCGTCTTCTCTTTCCATGTAGCTAGCCCTGACTCGTAAAGATATTTCTCTATCAGACTTCTAAATTCTGCAGAATCTTTACTAAACTAAAAGTAGTAATTCAATTACCAGTCTTTTTCTGAGAAGATAATTACTGTGAAATCGAATTAACTGAATAGGTAAGAGATTCCAAGTCTGATAGAGTCTATTTCGTACGTGAGAGCTTTCTATGCTTTTAGGTAGGTGTTCTACCCACACAGTAGTTATCTAATTTTTATTTAAATAAATACCATACGAATTACGTTTCCTCTTATAAAGCTTGCATTAAAAGCCCGTAAGGGCGTAAGGGGCCACCCACCTGTTCCCCTTACCCTCTGACTCCAACAGGAAGTTTACTTAGTGATTCCATGTTGGAATGAGAGGCCGCATCGAACAGGATGACTCCTGACAACTGTCTTTTTTTCCGGTTTATCAGTGAGAAATTACCTTTTCATTTCACTATATTTCCAGTACGTACTAAAACACTAATAGATGGCCCTATGTCAGTAATTGCCAGTAAGGCAATTGAGTGAAATACAGAAGTTCCATCGGCATGAGTTAAGCATTTCTTCATTGGGTTAGTGTTCAGTCTACTATACTAAGGAGTCAATCGTATGGATATGTGGATGAAGAAAAAAAGATAGAGGAAGTCGGTATACAAGCAGAAATTGAATCGAGCAGATCCATATGGTCTTTGAGGTTTTTAAGAATAGCAATTATAGGGTTTTCTAATTCATTGATGGAGCCGAAGCCAGCCTGATTATGTTATGAATCTGGCGTTAGGACTACCCTATGGAAGAACTCATCCATTGTGTAATTTTCATACTGATGTTCAAAGGGAGCAGTATCTTCTATCCTTGGTCTTTCTGGATCAACAGATTTAGGTGCGGACGTTGACAACAATTCGCACTTTATTCAGCGAGTGACTCCGCATCGAATGAGTCTGCGGACGGGGGATTTTGAGAACCAGGATATGCGAGCTAGTCAGAAATGGGACTTCTTGGCTTGATAGAAAGGAAGCCCGTTGGTGATTGTTAGAAAATTCCCTACGAGATTCTTGCTTAGCCTTCCCCACCCACCTAACCTTCCTGGGTCATTTTCTTCTCTTCCATGGGCCTAGAAGAATTTTTCCGGAATATCTTCTCGGACTATAGATCCCTACCCTTTCTTTGGATTGAATCGAATTCATTCGCTCGCCCCCTCTCGCGTACGTAGCCTTTATGGCAAAGCTCTTTTATCTTTCTTCTTATCCTCTTTAATTGAAAGGGACAGATTCACTTTTCCTCTATCAGATGACGATTGAATGGCTTCCACCACGACACGAAGAACTACGTATTATTTACGAATAAAAAGTACTCTTTTTCTTGAACCAACGAGTGAAGTTCTGCCGCTAAGACGTTAAGTGATTATGAAAGCTTTCCCCTGACTGAACCCAACGACTCTCGAGTCTTTCAATAGAAAGAGTCAAGGGGCAAACAAAAAAACAATGTCTCTGACTAACAGTGATTTCGGTCCAGCTAACCGAACTTCTGCCTAATTCCCGGCTAAAAGCAACCACTATTATCGGTACAGAGAATGGACTTAATCCCTGATTAGGCCGTCAAGCAGTCCGGCGTGTACGAGACTTCGAACCCGGCTCGTGAGTATCCCAACCTGAAGGTATGCAGGGTAGCTCTCTCTTCTGTCTTACGTGACGCTTTCTCCCCTTGGGATCAAATCGTTGAATATGCTTTGCTTTGTCTGTTCAAGCCCTAGTCTTGCTATCTAGTAGGACTGTCACACCCCTTCAATCGAACCTATTTTTTCTATTATATGGAGCTACGTCGCAGTATACTTCGCTGCCCCTACTTCAACCCGGCTCTCACATGGCGAGGTTCTTGATTAGATCGCCTTCAATCTGAAGACGTTCTTCTCTCGTCCACATTCCTTCCCTGTCTTTCCCCATGTTGGTCCATTCAGGCATAGAACTGGAGTGTTGAGACTATTGGTCTTACCAGCAGCCTATCCTTTAGCTACATCAGATGCCCTCGGATGCTTTCACTTAACCCTTCTTCTTGGTCAGAAGCAACTAAGCGCATTAGTCAATTCGTACCTCTGGCCTTGGGAAGCTGAGAGTGTACCAAACGAAAGCTATCTTTACAGAAAAGGTATTAAAAGCCCTCTTTCAGCTGAGAGCATTGATTCTCCTGAGCAACTAGACGAGAGGGGGGCAGAATGCCAAGCAGCTTGCAGACCATGGAATTTGGGAGTCCCAGCCTGTCATAGCATTTCAGGGCAAGGACAATAAAGCAGGGACTTAATAGGGAAGCGGGGAAAGGCTCAACAGAGGAATCGGAGTGGTGAGCAGGGCGAGAGCAGGATTCATTGCTGGCACACCATCCCTCCATTCATGACATACCATAGCGCAAGAAGCACATGCCCTGAGTTTACCGAAAGAATAGGAACATTTCCACTCGAAAGCTGACGTTTTGTTCACAGCCAAGGCTTCCATGTCATGCTTTATACTCAATCAGTAACTTGCCGCTGCTTCTCCAATTGCTTCAGAATGTAGTAAGCTCGATTGACAGAGGGAAAAGGATCCATGGACAGAATCTGACCTCGTGTAGTGTCATAAGTGCTATTCAATCCCATTAGGAATTGCAACATATGATTCCGATTCTCAAGCTCCTGGTAGGAAAGATTCATTTATCCAGCCACCCAACCCATTAGACAGGCTAAGGCCAGAAAAGGTAGCTATTCCCCTCCTGTATGTAGTCAATCGTTATGGTTGATGACTACCTCTCATAGGATGGGTTCCCAAGGCAGGGAATGAAGCATCTGTTCGTCGTGTTGAAGGTTGCGATATCCATCCCGATAAGGAAGGAATGAGTTTCAAGTTTCCTCGTCTGAGAAATGAGCGAAAGCAAAGGAAGAAAGTTTAACCAAAAGCCTTTGGTTTTGTTTAACGCGTTCATTTCACTACGTTACACTCCTACCTCTTAGTTTGGAGTTCCAGTAGGCTAGCTCAGCGTTAAAGGGATGCGCCCCACATTGTTACCGTTAGGCGCGTTCTTGTTCATTTGCTGAGAAGGGGCCCGCAGCTAAAATAGGCCATGCAGCGGAGGCTAACAAAGAAGAAAGGCTGCTAAACGACAGGTAAGGATACCACCTGAGATGGGATCGAGTTCGGTGAAAGGCTAACAAGCGTGAACCTCAAAATCCTTTCAAGAAAGAAAACTCTTCCCCTCAGCTTGAAAGCGGAAAAGAGGCTACTTGTAAAGAAAGAGAAAACTTTCTTATTTCATTCCGCCAAAACTCTGTCATTAGCCAAGGCGGATAAACAAGAGCCCTGCGTCGATGCAGCGTCAGCATGTGTTGCTAAAACCGAATCTGCTAGGGCTGCTAAACAATCAAACCTTCCCAGCCATCGGTTCTAAAGACCGGACTTACGACTGTTTAGAGAATTCCCGGTGTGAAGAGTTTAGGGCTACGCCGCGTGACGCTACAGGCAAGCGATAGAAAGACTTAAATAAAAGCACCTTCCCCAGCCTTATAAAGGCTTAATCCCGTAATGGAACTCTTAAAAGGAACTCCGCCCGCGGCTGCCGAAAAGGCGGATTTACATGAATCTCAAGTTCAATCTTCCCCTTCTCTTTCTATGGCCATGAAGGATCTTGCCCTCGGTCTTCCCATGCAAGCAATTCAGTCAAGTCCTTTCCTGCGGGGTGAGTTTCATTTAGGTCCTAGGTTGCAAGTCGGATATCCCCCTGCGCTCAGTCATTCCATTTGGTAATCTATTCTGCTTCGGTTGCCCTTGTCTTTTAGGCCGAATACTCTTCACCGATCGGGGAGAAAACATCCCTTAAGTCAGCAAGTAAGAAAGCAAATACGCTTTTGCTTTCCAATAGAGAATAGAATTCTATAACTTGAATCTATTTGATCTTTTACAGCAATCTTTAGGTCTTTTCCGAGACATTAATGAAAAAGGTCAAGCGTAGTCACTCCACTTTTGAGCCTTTCAAGCAGTCCTATTTACAGTGATTAATATAGCTAGTAGGAGCCTCCTTCACAGAGGCTAATATCGTCAGTACCGGTAACATTCTAAGCCCCATATGGGGGATGGGAGTGCCTAATCCAAGGAAAGAAGAAAAGAGAAGTTTATCAGCCCTTCGCTTTGCTGTCGCATTCAGCAAGTCCTTTCAAGCGGACTTAGTCAGTCCACTAGCAATACAAAAGTACAATAATGCCCCTTCCGCTACTAAGCCTTACGGGAAGGATGTTTGGCGAGGAACGGAGGAAATCATCCGATTCGCCGACACTTTGAAACTCTATAAGCCTATGGTAAACGGAAGACTCATAATTCAATGTCAACTCTTCGTTCGGGAAAAGACTTACTCAATAGTTTATTTGTTATAAGGGCACGGGCGGATTCAGGGAGGGTGGGAGTTTTGCTTGTTCGTGTCGTGCCAAGAAGTGGGTGTTCCCGTGGGGTGAATGGTGTCTCGTAAGAGACTCCCGAACGGATTTCAGTCCTTCTGGTGTAGTTCTTTGCCGGAAGTTCTAAGCTTGATCTTCGACCGGAACTAACTGTAACTAACTGTAGTTTTAAGTTCGAAACGATCTGCGACTGCTCCTGCAACCGTTGTTACGGGACCCGTACATTCTCTAGCTAAGGCAAGTAGCTAGTCCCCGGCTAAAGAGAAGTCTGAGGTGACATCAACAACTCCTAGCTTCATTGCCCAAAGCTACCAAGCCAACTCTGTTCCTAACTTGTGTGTCTATCCGCTCGCTACCTTTCACTTAGGTGAAATAGTTTCAAACGCCCTTACGAATAGGATTTTCAATTTAGTACTTCACTGGAGCAGTTAGATTTCCGGGAATAGTTGAAAAAGAGAAAAAGTACAAGATCCGAAGGCTCATTCGCCATCCAAAGCCGATACTGAAGTGTTGGGGCTAGGTCACCAATAAATTCCCTAAGTAAAGAGATTGAACGTAGGTTCTGTGAGACAATTCTCTCCCAAACCACATACTTCTGATAAGATTTATTTTCGTTGATGGAGATCCGAGATGCATCCCGCTAAGTGTTCAGTCCCATGAGTTGGACCTCGTGACCGTGTTCAGTTCTTGTTTGAGGGTGACAGGGCTTAGCCCAACCAATGTCTTTTCTATAACGACTTGACTAAGAAAATAAGTGAATCAATCAACCAGATAGGAATAACCAACATCAACAGAAAAAGCACTCCCCGCCCCAACATAAACTCCCGCGCACCCGGCCCGCTGACAAGAACGAACCTGAGGTCGAGGAAGTGAAAATAGATATTTATTCCCCGGGGAAGGTACTTTGGAATTAGTTAGTAGGGTTCCGGGCTTAAGAGCCGAATTAGCTACCTCGAAGTCCTTTTACCAGATGCCATAACTCGTTAATCGATCTCTTCCCTACCATACGAGCAAACCAGCCCTGGCCAACCATTGAATAGTTGGGGTTGCTTTCGCAGTAGGTATACCGATTTGGCTAGACAAACCAATCCTCATACTGATTGTGTCAGTTAAGGAAAGCGAAAGGTTGGTCGAGTCGAGTGGCTTAAGGTCTCTGAACTACGTCCACCCTCTACCTTATCTTCTGTCGGAAATCCTTACTAATAAGAGAGGGAAGGGGGGCGCCTAGTTTTGAATGCTACTGGGGCTGGGGATGTAGGACCCCAATTGGAGAGGAAAGTAAGGATGCGAACAAAGAAAAATGCTTTTCTTCACTTTTTGTCGTGACCAAAGCATTTCGTTTTCTCTGCGAAGAATAGAAAAGCCTAATCAAGGTGTCAAGTAGCCAAGCAGGGGATGAGTGCCGGTTAACTGATTTAGGAGCCAAAGTCAGCAGCCTGTTCTTCTTCTCCTCGTTTTCATTGGGTCACAAAGGTAAGCCATAAAAAAAGGGGCTAAGCGGGTATTCACTCCTCCCTTGCCGCTACTACCAGCTCGAGGCCTATTGTCCACGAAGGCTGATCTCTTAACTGGCTTTGGAAAGGCATACAAAGACTATTCGAAGACAATAGATTGGTTCTCTTACAGTTCAATTCCAGGTAAGAAACATTACTCCTTCCAATATTCATTGCCTCTAGTTCCGACTTAAGAGTTAGACTAGGCGAACTATTCTTTCTTGCGTAAAGCCTCTCTCCTGATCTTGATAGCACCGGAAAGAGAAGAAGGATATGTTTTCAAAAAGAGGCTGGTTAGGAGATGAAATACACTCTACTGCTCCCGGGATGGAAGGGGCGTACTGAGCAAACGTAGACCCGGCTGAGGTCGCCCATCGAGACACTACCGCTAACGGAATACTTCAAACAGAGAGAGAAGGCTAACTACAGGCCGATGTCAGAACACAAGAAAGAAGGAAGCAAAGCGGCACCTCTTTCGTCAACCATAAAACGACATCGCGTTAGCGCAAAGGGTGGTCTGAATGAAGCAACTTCCTATGGCAAGGATTGGTTGGTTCGGTCTTGTGGGATGGCTGAGAATTCGAGTGGGCAGGGTCCGTTTCCGTCCATCGAATATAGGTGGCACATTCATCAAGCCCTTTTACTTAACTTAGTAGCACAGCCATTCATCCCAGTTCTCTAGTTCTCATGGCATTGGTCCTTTCTTTCTCGGTCGGATCGCCTGGGGGGGGGGGGAAGGCCAAATAGCTAGTACTCCTACGATACGATGGCTACCCCTGTATGAAAAAAATAGAAATTTATAGACCACGGAATGGCCCTCACTGTCACTATCAAACTACGTCTTTTCGGGAAAATAGTAGCTTTTCTAGAAAGATAAAGCCCTTTTATTGAGGAAAACCTTTCGATCGAATGGCTGATTGGGAAATCGAAGTAGGAACTACCTATCCATCCCTGAACTACGATCCAGGATACCTAGCTAACCCGCTGCCAGTCGCACCCGATCAGCTTTCTATTCCTGTTGTTGTTCCCAGCCCTGATCAACGAATGGGGTCAAGCGCTTACCTTAAGAAAGAGGATTAGCATGAAAAAGCTAATAGCCTACCAAGGTTACGAGGGGAAAGAGATAAAGAATAAGTCGGGCTAGCAGGTTTCCAGCCACTCGGTTCAGCCTTTACTTTATTAGCCTGTTTTCGCCATTCATTGGATATGCCACTCCGGCTTGAAAGCAGAAAACGGGGCTTAGTCAAGTCGCAAGTGTGACGATAATGAAATGGATCGAAATAAGGATACCTTTCTTATTCAAACGAGGCGAAGGGGCAAGCTCACAAGCCGCCTACTTTTATTCGTTATATATTCCATTTTCTTCTATATAACGAATGGATGTTACGAATCACTCCCGAAATGTTGCATATAAATAGGAATCTTCTATTATCCTATGTAATGTGATAAAGAGAGTTTGGTTCAAAAAGGCAAGAGAGATGGATATAACCAACTCAGAAGTAGGTATTTTCCGCACAACCGGGGCTTCATATGGGGGTTTAGATCCGGTCGATACAAATAGGTGTGTATGTGTTCTCCCACCGGGAGGAATGCTGGTAGTGTGGATCCAGCAATGGCATGAATCACGTCCTTTTTCAACCAACCCAACCCGCCGACACCTGATTCGTGTATATCAGGTGGTGAAAGCCGTATTTTTAACAAAAAGGTAAAGTGAAAGTCAATTACATCTTTATACTTTATATAGGTTTCTTTCTAATTTCCTTAAGAACTGACCCACAAACCTTACCTTTTCTTTTAGTAGTCCACCCGAGAATAAGCCCAGTCATTCAGTAGAGCGAGATGCAACGACTGACAGCGGTACAAGATTGGGGGAATCATCAGACACTCTTTTGTCACTCCCCGAAGCGGAGCACATCTACGTGACGCTACTTGACGAAGAGAAAGATGAAGCGAAAGAAGTCAGGCAAGTGAAGCCTATTTGAGATAGTTTCACAACTTGGGATCCACAACCCTGCCCTTGAGAAGAGAGGCCGAACCAACGTTTGAAGGGTCCGGGATAGAAAGAAGAGTGTAACGACAGTTTCAGTTCGGGTCTAGACTAAGAGCGGGAAAGGCGCCCTCGTGCCTAACGGTTAGATTGCTCAGTCAAGGAGGGGAAAGACCCTTTGGTAAGAACATCACCAACATGTGGCGTTTCCAACGCTTACTTTTAGGGGCGCTGTTTTCATCCAACTCGAAATATCGTAAGTAAGAATAGGTCAAAAGTCATAGCACAGCTTATTTATTCCTATCAAAACATATTTCCCTTATGTTCTCACTCTGAAATCAATTAAGGTCAAACGTTCCCGCAGCACTCTGTATTCTTCTTTCGACTCTTTTAGCTATTATGATAGAGCTAAAACTGTTCAGGTGGCGAGCCCTTACTTTTGCCTGCTCTCTCCTTGTATGAGCTAGTAAGATCTTTGATCATCTCTCTTTCTAACTCTAATAGAACATCCGAAACTAAGGAGTCGAAGACTTAGTGCTTGAGCTAAGGAGCTTCCTTTTGTTCTGGAACTCATTAGAATACCACAACCCTAATAGTCCCATTCATGAGCAGGCTTGACCCGCTGCAAGAGCGTCTTTCTAAGGTTTGTTGCCGAGTGAAAGCAGCCCTTCTTTTTGGTCGTTATCCCGGGTAGTTTGCTCCGAAGTGAAGAGTTGCTACTGAGTTCTTCTTTCTTCGTTGCTAGTAGTAGTCTCAAAGTCAATAAGGTATTCAATATCGAACTAAGCTTGGTAAGAAGGAAAGGGGTTGGCGAAGAGCAAGAAAGACGAGACAGAGACTTTCTACGTAAGACGAAAACCGGTCTGGTACTGGTACGTCAGCTATAGGCTTCAAAGCTATAACAATGGAGGTTGGGAATGATACTCACCTTGGAGTATGCTGACCGAAGGCAAAGGTGCACTGCCTGCTATTATCTTTCTTTTCGACTTCAGGAGCTCATCAAGCGACTCAGCCTGACTGTACTGATCCTTCAGTGTATCAGTTCCGGAGAAATAGGGTTTGGTGAGTTCGGATCAATGGAAGAAGTTGCCTCTCTTAGGCCTGTGAGCCTAATCTATCTGTCTTACATGCCCGATTCTTCAACTTTTGTCTGACCAGATGAAATCTACCCGTCAAATCAACCATTAGTGGAGAAGCTTAAAAGTCCAGTGGAGCGAGCCAGGTCTGGGATCTTTCCCCATAGCTTTCTTTCTTTATCGCCTTACCTTGCTAGCCTAAGGCTTAAGAGTTATCCCTTCTAATCAAAAGGAAAGCCGAAACCAGTGCCACCCTCAAGTAACCCAATGGACGTACGAATATCTGCTTCGAAAGGAGCAAGAGAGTCTTTATTGTTGCTATTCTTCGCTTATTGGCACAAGAGCTGACTCAATGAGAGGGACACCATCGAGCCAAGTATCCAGCCAAAACTTAGTTGCCTGGCCATTTCATTCATATCTGGCACTTGAGATAGTTCTCACTTTCGTATAGATTGAGTCGTTTCACTAAAAGATTTGAGAAGCTGGAGATACGAACTAACGGAATAGAAGTTTTTTTCTTGGAGTGAACGAATACTACTCTAGTTGTATCTCAAACCTACGTATCTTTGCTCTTCGAGCGATTCGTTTCACTAAGTGAAACTCATTCCGTTCGTACAGACAAGAAACTTCCTTGGAGAAGGAATGGGGTAAGAAACCACCTGGATAAAAAAGCATTTGAACAAGACCGATACCGATTAAGCATGTTGACTATCATCAAGCATACCAGCATAGCATGAAGCCTACCATCGACACATTGGAGTCTACCTTTTCTATCCCCAGTGGAGTCGCCACTGTGGGCACCCACACTTTCATCTCTCCACTTTCTTTTTAGTAGACTCGGGTGGTGTGGTGGAGGGCTGGTTATAGCAATAGTTTTTACTATTTTGGATCCCGAGCTGGCTAAGATGATGGCTCCTTCGGGGGGGGCTACGGGAGCTTCCGGACCATCAACCTCAGTGGACAGCGTGCCCCAAGATGATATATGGGCGGCCCTCGACCAAAGGCCGCAGGCGCCAGCACCGGCGGAAGGGACGAACATAAACCAAGGGCCGAACAGGAATGAGGAATCCACTTCGGCTCCAAGGGAGGGGGGGCACAATCCCTTTTTGTTTGAACGGCCTCATGCGTCAGATCAACCTTTCGAGCCAAACGCCCAACGTGTTGACTACAACAAAAAAAGGATTTTGAAGAGAATCTCTTTGTTTCCCACGAGCGTAAAGGTAAGCAAAAGAAGAATAAAGGAGAATGAGCATAAGACTACAAACCAAACTTTCAGCTAAGTGTGGCATGTGCGGAAGCGTGGCTAGTATAAAGAGAAATGCCTACTTACTGTATTAGTAGTTTTCGTAAAGATTGGCTAGGTGAGCACCTTAGTAAACAGGATCGATTGATCCAGTGGGCTTCAGTTTCCGTTGAAAGGGCTGTCACCTTTTTTAGATTCTCCGTGAATCCAGGCAATAGCCCCAGTTGGAATGCCAAGGAGGGAGATGGGGAATGGAGGAGGAGTCATCGTAGCTTAGAACATCTAACTCCAGTATTAACAGACTGGATTTTTAGTTTCATCTGAGCCTTTTAAAGAGGAGTTTCACCCACCTATTTTGAAAGCATGATTTACAGAACAGCTATCCAGTAGTTGAAGCGAAGGCATGTTGAATCTTTTTACAAAGAAAAGTCCTAGTCGAGTTAGCCTCTTGACTTTCCTTAACAAGGTTAAAAGAATTTCCATAAAGATGTTATACGCTTTATTTTGTCGTTCATAGGAGGCAGAAGGGGGAGTACTCTCTGGGCTTGGATACGGTTAGGTTCGGGAAGAAATGCTTGAAGCAAATAGAAGATTTGAATGCCCCGTGGGCGGGTTCCATCTGCATAGTAGATTAGATCCTATCCATACAAGGTCGCGCAAGTCTTCTTCCATGATTTGATTCACTAAATCTATATAGCTTCCCCTACTTGTCAGAGGGAATATTCCACTGACCATGTCACAGCTGAATTCACTCTTCCGGCTTCTGCCCTTGAAGCAATCCCGATATTTTAGAATATGACGTTTTAGTGCGAGTTCGCCGACTACTGGATACTGGCATTATCTGCGTTGGTTCAGTGCAACGAAAGAGGGATCGGACATGAAGGCTATCTCAGAGTATGAGAATAGCTCTGCCTATTCATTTCCCCTTTGATAGAAGTGATGAAGGTTTGCCTCTTATCTTCTTTCTTTGTGGACTGACACTAAAACTTAAGGATGAACAGCCAATCGTTTCACTTTATATTAAGAGAAGAGGGCTCCAGCCAATAGAAAGACTAGCCCTGAAATTGAAATATCTTTCTGTCTGGTCTGGTTAAGTAGAGAATGAATCTTGAATCCATTACGAGTTTACTACTTGACTACGTACGGCTTCAAGACAAGATTGGAATTATGACTTCCATTCTTTTTCTTCGTAAGCAAGTCAGCAATTGGACCTGGGACCTGGATCCGATCCCTATCCAGCTAAGCAACTACGCTCGTAGCTCGCATTACCGCTACGGGACTTAATTATGCTATACGCTCCTTTTGACTGACGCATTCCCTTTTTCTCTACTTATATTCCTACGCTGATACTCTTCTTCAACTATTATAACTTGAGATTTTTTCTCCCAGCGGATTTTCTCTTTATCTCGGCAGCTTTCCCCACCCATGCTGACTCAGGTAATCCCAAAGACTTTATAAGTCATCTCCATACCATAAAAAGTAGAAAGAGTAGCAATAGCAGTAGCTGGTTTTATCGTTGGAGATATTTGAAAAGAATAGAGAGATCACCGTGGAAATAAGCCTGACAACTGCGCTCATAGTCCCTGCTATAGGAGGAACTTTATCCCGGGTCTTTATAATCATCAGCTAGGTTTTAGAACCAGTAACCGAACTAGGTATGGAGCGTAGAACAAGGCTGTTTAAGTTCGATTCCGAAGTATAGGACTGTTAGAGAATAAGCTTTGAAGCAAGGAATGCAGTAATAGCGGGGAAAACTGACCACGAATAGGCCAGAGGAAGAGCCAGATGCTATAGGTAAATATGAATAAACGGAGGATGATGAAAAAATGGAGAGATGGAAATTCTTGAGTCATTCCAAAGCACAAAAATGCTTCAAGAGAAGCCCAAAGATTCAATACGATGAGACCCAATCCGTCTAATGGTACGTGTAGCCAGAGAACCACCAATTCCACTACCAAAAGAGCTGACAAGTCATGAAGCATACGTAAATCCAACGCAACTTGAACAAACTTCCTTTTTCTTATACCCCAAGTAATGATATTAATCATAAGGGAAATATAGTCAAGTAAGTATGGAACACACGACCTTACTTAAGCTAATGAGCTCAAGAGTTATGGGCAAGCTCCATGTCTAAATCTCCCACTGGAGTCTCCTGCAAAAAATCCACATTTTGTCAGGCATAGAAGCATCTGTTCTGTCATCTGGCGCTTTTCCTTTTTGGCCCTGCACTTGGTTTTCATGAGGATAAAGCATAGGAGTAGACTCGGAAAAACGGATACTGTATGTTGGGGGCGGGTGAAGATGAATTAGGAATGGTGAAGGCTCTGTACTCCCATCAAGTCCCACAGGCTGTGTAGTACTTTTAGTAGCATGTTCAGCTACCCGATAAAGAGGAGACCTACGAGCGAGGTAAATCCATTCTATGGACGTTTACGTGCGATATATCGATCGACCGTCAGAGAAAAAATAGAAAGAAATCCGCGGCTTAAAACGATGATTTCAGGGCATGACGAACATTTATCTATTGTAAGATAGAGATCTCTCCCGCTGGTATTTTACCTTTTCTATTTCATAGGATTCCTTTCCTAAATACAAAAGGAGTTCTTATCGTTGGGCCCGGCTACTATGAAAAGTGACCGGGGCTTGCCGTGCTCGCGGAAAAAAGTGGTAGGCTTACCTGACCTAACTTTTAGTCGTTAACGGCCAAGCAAGTCAAAATTAGATTAACCCATGCTGGGACGCTTACCGATTTCACTTTGACTTCTAAAAAGAGTGACGAACTAGGATTAAGGTTTTTTCCTCACTCGGAGCCGTACGGACATCCTGACCCCTTTCCTTCTTTATTTTATCTTTCTATTTTAAAGAGCTCTTGTCCGTTATCGAGGTTTTCCTTTAGTCTTCCCATTCCTCCCGACCCGGCTGTCTTCGTTGAGGTAGTGTCCTCGTCACCCGCCCTCCAAGCAGCTAGCAGGCTCAGTAGAGAAAGGAAATGTGAATGTGGTAAGTCAATACTAAATATCTTTATTGGGGTGCTCCCGTGCGGTACTGCTCGATCGATTTAGTTATGAGCAAGAAAAAAAGTCCACATAAGAATCGGAAATATGGCGAGAAGCGCTGGGATGCGAGGCTAAAAAGAGGAAGATATTGAGATAGCTCAACTATCAATACAGGTTTCAATCGATTAGGTAAGTTTAGGGTGTTAGGAAGGGTCTTCCATTTAATCTCTGTATGCTAAGCATATAAAGGAACCTGTGAAACGCCCTCAACACTGAAAAAAATTCTCTATCACAGGAGCCACAACCTACTCTGTAGAAAGACCGTCCCAAGAAGACGAAGAAGGCATTAGACAGACGCCTCACTGGCAAGATCCATTTCCACTTTGATGGAAGCATACTGGGAATTAACGCAGTAGTGGTTTACGCGTGATCAATGGCCTTATAAAGCCCAACGTCCAATGAACTTTGAGGTATAGACAAATTAATTGAACGTGACGCCCTGTGTCCACAGGCAGTCTTGGAGTCATTCTTACTTCTTAGATATGATATTAGCTGTAATCAATTGAATGGCAAATCTCTTGAAAAGCGAAGACAAGGACTAGTAGCCGGATTACTTACGAATACCAGCATCGTCTGTGAAAAGCAGACGCATTCTATTACTCTTATGTACCCTTGTCGCGAAGGGCTCACTGGTTGGGGTAGCCCCACTCTTGATACTCAATAGTTGTCCCTACACCCTCCGAGCCTTCGATTGTCCCTGACTCGTGATTCGCTAATTCTTTTCTTCCGCCGGACCGAGCTTCGACCTTCCTTTTCAGTGATGAATCTGCGTATAGCCATTCTCAAGCAAGCCTTCTCTTTCTAATTGAGATACTGGAGGTGCTTGATTATACACATGACGTTCTCCTTTCGAATGCTCGTCACATCATCAAATCCGGAAACAACAAGGTGAGATGAAATAGGAGTTCACATCGGCCGTGTGAGTAGACCTCTTGTACTATTTATCTAAACACGACACGATTAAATAAAGCAATCGAAAGAGAGGAGAATCACTCTATGGGAGTCAAGCTAGGTCTAGCCTCCTACTAAAATAAAAACGCCGATAGAACAGCTCGAAACTGGTGCTTCTTTCTTTCCCGATAACTGGGAGTTTAGGGTTGGTTTGGCTCCTTTTATTCTCAGTACTACTTCAGTATTTGAAGAGGCAAGAAGCCTATCTCTTGCCGGCTCAAAAGATATCTCCCATTTATTCAAGGAATTACTCTATCTTTTTTTCTTTTTCCTCAACTACTCCGAAACTTCAAAGACGGAATTGCCTTATATTCACCTTCTCAAGTAAACGTACAGATACTAAGTCCAATTAGAGTGGAAATCATTCAATCCGGGGAAAATAAAGAAGGAATCCATTTTTCCTTGGGTAAGGATAAGGAAAAGCACTTGGTCTTTCTCCAGTTCTCATCTGAAAGATATGCTCCTGAAGCTTCAGGGACATAGAAGAATGAGTCTGCGTGCGCGTGCCAAAGATCAATTTTGCGAGTAACTGTAGGAAGGGTAGGACAAAGTGCTTCGAGCAGGAAGCATACAAAGCAATCCAAGTGTAAGAAAGTCAACTGACCAAAAGAGACTTTTTACGCTTCGCTTCTTCTGGAACAAGTACCTCTAAGGTGTTAAGCTTCGCAGCCTCTCCTTTCAGCTCAATGCTTGGATGGATAAAGAAGAAAAGGAAAAGGAGGTGAAAGAAAAGTAATGCCCCAACTAGCTATTTCCAAGTTCCAAGAGAGGTCGTGCAAACATCTCATCTGTCATTTCTTGGTTTAGCTCGACGGTGCAGTGAACTCTACTTACTTCTATCTACTTCTAGTAGTTTTTGCTCATCTCCGCTCTGCTCACTCAAGCCTTTTCTGCCTGCTCAGATATTTGAGAACTATTCTTAGGGATCGCTTTAGATTCATACGATTGCTTAGTCATTGCACGGATGATGATTCGCTTCTTCATAGTGAGGCATCGTCGCTATACTAGAATCTAGATGGATAGGGAAGCAGTTCCTTTCTTTGACTCTTTACAAAAGAGATCCGAGGAGCTCGTCGTAAAAGAGAAGGAAAGGAGGAAAAATGCAAGCAAGCATACTTGCGGATCCGAGGAAGCAGGCAAGAGGAGTGAAGATTGGATTGAAGAAAAAGAAAGACAAAAAGTGTCTGAAGGAATTACGTATATGCAGTTGAGTGGCCATTCTCCAACTGAATAGAAGGAACTTCCTACACTTCCTACATTGATTCTATCAAAAGACTACCTCCGGACAAGGCCCTGAGTGGGGAAATCGGAGATGCAGAAAGCAAGTCCCAGTCCTAGAAAGAACTTCTGATCGAAGAAGAAAAAGAAGAAAAAAGCTAGGCCGAGGAGGCCTGGTCGGCAAAAAAGACAAGAAAGATAGATTGGAGTCAGTGTCCGACCGATGCCCGGATGGTAGATACATCCTTCCGCATGAAAGGAAAAATAAGAAAAGAAAGACTTGGGACGTCAGACACCTTGTCATTTCCCCGCTCCGCTAGTAGGTCGAACCCCAGCCGCCTACACGGTTACCCTTGCCTGGAGACCACCTTCTCGCTTTTCATTTTCAAATCGACAGAGCTTGAAATAGGTATTCTTGCTAGGAAAAAAGGATCTCTATATTTCGATTTCGAATCTCCCCTCACAAACCAAATGCTAGAGCGACAAGGGAACCCTCGGAACAGTAGCTTTCGAACGAACGTGAAATGAGGTAGGCTACAGGGAAGTGGTCCCCCCGATCCCAGGGAGTCCAGCGCGGAGGAACACTTGTGAAGCAAGAAGACAGAAGAAAAGAAAAAGGAGAAGAAAGAAAAAGTCCAATAATCTCAAAAGTTCCATGCCTGCAAAGAGCTTCCTAACAAGAATGGAAAGAAAGATATACATGAGTTGTTGGACCATGACCAATGGACTCTTGGCTTGGGTGCACGAAAAAGGAGGGGATTTTTCTTTCCTTCTTTATCAGATAGGTGCTTTCTCGACGAGATTCATTTCTCCGAATCTTGAAAATAGTCGTTTCACATCCCTCTCTCACTTCTCTCTTTTTTCTTTCTTTATTAGTTATTAGGTAGTTTTTAGGGATGGGCTTTCTTTCTCTTGTTCTTTCTCTTGTAAAAGAAAGGCAAGCTGCTCGACGTCCCAGTTAGTTCTTCTCTGAAGCTAACAAGCTTCAGGTAGAAATGTGGTTCACCTTTCGGGGAAATATTCTCTTGTCTTTCGCTTCTGGGACTTTTTCCTGACTTTGGACTCCCAGACTCCGAACTTGGAATTGACCTTTCAGACTCTTCCCTTTTCTGACCATGATCAAAGAGCATGGATCTTCCTCGGAGACAGAAATCAGTCAATCAAAAAGCAAGTACTCGTGATCATGGCTTAGGAAATCGGCTTTTGGAAATTCCTCTTTTTGCCTTGCGCAGGTTCAAGTCAAGCTCTCTAAGATTCTCACTCAGATCGAACTTCTGGAGAGAAGGAAAACGATCTGAGGACTCTGCTCCGCTTCCTTTCCGCCTTCGACTAAGTCAGAAAGACTAAGAAAGGAAAGACTCTTTTGCTTGGATTAGAGCACCTCGCTAAAGTACTGATAACTGATAAGGGAATCCAGGATACCCCAATGAATAAATAGGACATAAAAAAGGATACCCTTCAGAAAAGAGCTTCAGAAAAAGACTAAGGATAGAAATTCGAAGGGGATTCTACTAAGATTCCTTCCCTCTTCCTTCCTTACTCGAACTCCTAACTGGCAGACTTTCCGCCCGAAGTGCTCTTCGCTTAGGCCCAAAAGTCACTCTACCCATTTCTATTTAGTAGGGTCAAAATGAATGGCAAAGGAAAGATTGGTCTTCTCGGACTTTGCCTTCCTTATTCCCAGAGAGATCCCTGTCATTGTCATAATTGTCAGAAGAGAGAGAAATGGTAAGTAAATTAAGAAATAAGTAGAAAAAAGTAATAAGTAAGGAAGCCCTTTCCTCTTTTCCTTTTCGTACTTCTTTGCCTACCTTCCCTATTCCTAGCTTGGATTGACTTGGTACTTGGCCCCTTTGTACCTTGGATTGACTATTGACTTGGTCTAGGACTTTTCCTTTTTTGTATTTAGTCTCGGACTTCAAAGAAACTTCAAAGATGGGACTTTGTCTGCCTTTCCTTTCTGCTCTGCCGGGTCCTACCCTTTTTTCCTATTCCTAACTCGTCTTCCTTTCTGGCTTCCTCGTCTTCGGGACGTCTGGGACTTTCTTTCTGCCAGACTAACTGCAAGACTAAGAAAGACTCCTTTGCCTAAGACTCCTAGCTTGGACTTTGGTCTTCCTTTCTTTGTGTAACCTTATCTTTGTGTAAGTAGAAGAGAACTTTCGGACTTTCTTTTTCTGCCAGACCTGCTTCCCTCCTAACTGCCAGAACTTCCAGACTCCTTTCGTCCGAAACGTCAACAAGGGCTTCCTTTCTTCTGCCTCTGCAGGGCTTCCAAAAGACTCCTTCAAAGACCGTATTCCTTCGTCTCGTCTGAAAGTGGGACTTTTTCCTTTGTCCCTTTCTTTGCCTGGGCTTTGGGACTGGAGAAAGAGAATAGAACTTCTACCATCTTTGACTTTGGTCTTGCTAACTGCCAGACTCCTTTCTCCTTTTCCTTGGAACTGAACTCGGACTTGTCCTTCCTTTCCTAGCGTCTTCCTACCTTGGATTGACTGATTGACTTAGAGCTTTCACGTGGCAATCGTTGATGGGAGTGAAAAAAATAGAAAATCAAGAGGTAGTTGACAGAGGTAGAATCGGCATCTGTCTCGCCTGCTGGAAAGCTGGCTATTGAAGCAGCAAAAAATCAACTTCATAAAGATGTTGAAGAATCCGTTCTTGAAAGAAGTTCTCACTTACCTTATAGTAAAATATCTGACAACTTATGCGGATTATGTAGCAAATGCCGCTAATGCGTAACACATTGAGTTGGGCTGCTTTCCGATAGGACACAGCGCCATCAACAGACATACTCGCGAAAAAGCACCTAGCTGTCGAGCTAGTTTTGACTCCTTCTAATAAGCTCTTAGGCAAGCTAAGCTCCTTAAGCATAACACTCAAGCTGGCAAGGCTAGATAGCGGCCTTAAGAAGCAACTTAGATTGTGGTACCAAGGAATTAAACAACTACTTAAGCCGAAATGTGCCGTTCACTCTAGTAGCTTAGACCATAGTTGAGCCTCCTACTCCTTCCGTCAAAAGCCGGTGCTTTGGTTAACGGCTTCCGAAGTGCCTAATCGTAGCCAACTTATTAAAGATCTATGCTTTCTCTTAAATATGTATATGATTTTAGAAAGAATATGTATATGATTGCGGAGATGAAAAAAGTAGACGAAAAACTAGAGATGATAGAAGCGAGCCCAAAAAGAGAAGGAGAGGAAGGAAACTACGGGCTAACCCAACACCAACCCAATAGAGCTAGCCAGCAAGCTCAGGCTAAGAAGACCCCTTTACTAATACCTTTACTAATAAACGAAAGCTTGCCTTAATTGAAGTAGGGGCTGCGAAGGCATATAAACTTGCTTAGCCCAAACTTTTAGACTGATTTGGGCTAGGCTACAGAGGAAGGGGCACCGTCCCCGGCGTCCCATCCACGCACTCTGCTGAGACAAAACCAAGACCGGCAAGGTGCTAGCTGCTTAGCCTATTGAATGGGGAGATGCAGGCAAGTCCTAACTAACTTATTAAATAAGAAGGGGCATTGTGAGCCTTTGAAGCAGGTGAGGGGTAGGTACTACGGCATATAATCAAGATCGAGAAAAGGGCTTTTCTTGCAGCGAGAGGAGAAAGTCTTCCGCCTACCCCTATGGCTTGCTGGGGGTTTAAGGCTAGCTAGTTGACTGCTCTGAAAGTAGTCTTTTTCCTATCTTCAAGTTATGGATTCCCGTCTTTTTCGATTAACAAGTAGGGCTTTCTTACCTGAGAGCCAGAAAGTGTTTTAGGCCTTCTGAATTAAAGCTAACGACTTTCCTTCCTAGATAGGACCTTTGCTTGAACGTTAGGATTACCGGAGAGGCTAGGCCGGCTAAACACCCTATCCTCGCTCTAATGAATAAGCGGGATAGCCACTAACTCACCTCTGCTAATGTTCACCAGGAGGCCGGAGGCAAGCCCAAAACTGTAAGGTCTTTCTTTAAGTAAGCGATTTCATTGCGCGAGCGCTGCTGCTTGCTTCGTCCCTTTTCAATATTATCTAACCTATCGGACCTGTGAAAGTCTCGTTTTTGACCTAGAAGACTATAGGGATCACATAGTTCAACTCATTTCGTTTCTCTTCTAAGCCCTTGTTGCGAGCTGTTATCTCCTTAACGCTATATCTATCTTCATTCTTTTTTATATCATTGGATGCCTTAACTAAGACCTACTTAAATAGTTCAATAGTTCCTCGTGCATTATGACTTCATGACTTATTCTTTTATTGGCACGGATGAATCAGTCAGACTAGGCAAGCGCAGACAAAGAGGAATACTTTCAGTTAGGATGCTAGGAGCTAGAAGGAGAGTTCGTATACGCCCATAGGCAGATGTGCAACTATACGTCATTCTTTGATCTTTCTTTTTCTCATCTGTCTAGTCGATTGAATCTTATATATGTGATTTGAGAAATCGAGTCAATTGATACGAAAAAAGCCGGGCAAGAAAATCAGTGACTAAAGAAATGGGTTGTCTCTAGAGTTCCTTAATGAATCGGATTTCTTTACTTGTCTTCATGGGTTCAAGTAGGTTTCTCTACTGTGGATCTCCTTTTTTTCTCTTTCTTTGCAGCAATCTCTTAGGGGAATCTCTTTGGAAGGTTCCATCGTTCCTACTACTTCCCCTCCTTTCTCCCACTTGCCTACTTCTTTTTCAGTAGGCTTTCTCTTCTTTATGTCCTTCTTTCCTCTCTCTTCTCTCTTCCTGCTTCTGAGATGCTTGTTCTTTCTCTTTCAATTCAATCTTTCTTTTCTTGTATTCTGATCTTCGAAGCAAAGAAGGTTCCTAGACTAGAATCTATGGAAGGCCACTTATGTCTTCTTTCTTATTCTATTGATTGGATTGGGGACGAGCACTTTCCAACTAGTCTCTTCCTTTCTTTTCCAATTGACTGCTCCTCTTCGGATTTAGGGTCCGCTGGCTTCTATTAAGACCTACTAGCTCCTAGTTGATGTCAGGTTTTGGGACTTGCTTGAGTTATGCCTGCAAGGTTTTCTAGGGGTCAAAAGTCTGGTCCAGAGTAGGGTCACCCTCTGCTCTGAACTACTTGGAAGTTGGAAAGCACTCTTATTCTATTTGAGACTTTCCTGCTTCCCTTTTGTAAGCCCTTATCCGAAGGCCGCCACTTCCACCTCTCTCTCTAGTTCTTCCTTCTTTTCTACCACTGGTACCACTGGCATACTTTCTTTTTCTTCTCTTTTTTTTCCGAAAGTCCCATTATTCATTGTTCTCTAACGTCATTCTGTTCCTCTCTTTTCTTTCTCTTGGGCCCATAGTCAACTTTTGTCTTTTTTCAAGACGTCTTACTAAGTCAAATTCCATTTGTCACTTTGGGCCCTATACAAACTGCACATTTTCAGATTGGAAGGACGTCTGCCTTAGTGAAATGAGCTTTCTGACTTTCGAAATCATATATGATATATGATGTAACCGATCTGTCCTTATAGGATGAAAGAAGAACCTTTCCTAGAGGATATTAAGTCAGCTTCTCCGCGCTTTAGTAGGCAATCCTACTCTTAGTTAAGAAGAGGGGATCTCACTGATTAGTAGAAAAAGAAGAAAGGAAGGGAGAGGAGAATAGCAAATGAGTTATCGCAAAATCTAGAGAAAGTTTCGTAGAAGAACTCAGAATCCTAATAATGCCAAAGAACGAAATCAAGTTTCCAAAGGCATGCAGAAAATCCTTGGACTTGGAAGCATTCATCAAATGGGGAAATCTATTTCTTCCGAGAAAAGAGAAAAAAGAGAAGGTCTTTCTTTTGTAGAGAGAGCGAGGCTGGAGACTAATTCACGCAGTAAAATAACAATAGTCAAAAGAGACAGGTAATGACAAAGGATTGAAGAAGGATATGATATAGAGTTCCGTGGTGTGGAGAGAAAAAAAGGAAGAAAACAGGAGAGGGTATCACGTCCCGGTTTGACCGACTAGGTTTGGAGTTACGAATACATACTAGTACGAAGTCAATTTGTCGGTTCGCAGACCGAATAATTACATACAAAATACCAAAAAGGTGTTTTTGGCCAGCGGAAAATTCATTGTTTGGTGGTCGTTTGGTGGTCACCTATTTCTAGCTACCCATCTCAGCGTCTCTCCCCGAGTTCTCATCCGAACCTGGGAATGAAATTTGAAAAAATGTGGAGCATAAGTCTTTCGACTTAGTGAGATAAACAGTATAGCAGGAATTTATTTGATACAAGACAGAATAGCATACAATATCTCATATCTCATACACATTCCACCACGCATGAAGTAAAGTAGCGAATAAATTTCCATGTCAGTAAGGGGGTCATCTGCGAGGAACGACCTCATTATTCGGGCCTGTTAGGCTGGGGAAGGTACCCCGAGTATGTGGAATGCAGGTGCCCCTGACGTCGCGTAGTTTTGTTAAGTGAATTTGACGACAAAGATCATAGTCTTGTCATTCTCAAGTCATGTCTCGATGTTAGTCACACTAATAATTCTCGGGCAAGACGATTACATTACAATTATCAATCGATGCGAGAAGTGAAGCACGAATTTCCCAGGGGCTTGAGGCCCGAAGACTATCACTACGGAGTGATTCAAAATGCTCGGAGTATATTCCTAGGGGGTAAGGACTCGTAAAAAGAGAACTTACTTGGAAGGAAAAAACTCACTCACCTTGATTGCGTTCTTACTGGCGGAGCCTTGATCAAAGGGTTAGGTGCCTAGAAACACAAATAGTTGGAGAACCTTTAGTAAAGTTGTGTCAATGAGGTCCTAAGTAGAAGTTTGGGACATTGGTGCCTATCTTACTCTTTAAGGGTAGTCATCTTTGATCGTAACCCTATTAATTCACCTAGTCTCTATACTCCTAATTTCATTTCTTTCCGAGATCAATCACCCTAGTGTTCGTGGTTCCATCTGTCGTGCGTTTCATTCTAATTTCCTACTTTGTGGGTGGTTTGCTGCATATTGTTACTTATCCTACGGTGTGGTGGGTGCACGTGTGATTTCATTATGTTTGGCATGCATACAAATACATTGCCCTAGTCTACGCTACCTCATTTTCTTCTGACCTTACTACATGACTACCTACGATGTACAACTTGACAATCATAATACAACATACAACTTCAAGACAGAAATGGGTCAATGCCCTTAGCTAGTGGATTCTGGTCAATCCAAATACGAATCTTGCCTTGTCGAGAGGTGGTTGGTCAAGTGAGTCTCCGGAGGCTTAGCTGGAAGACATCTAATTACATACAAGTTAGTTTAAGATGGAAAAAATAATATAAGTAATTGTTTCTAGATTAACTTAGCTACTCGAATAAGTTTGGGAGTTGCTAGGTTGACCCAACTAATGAGGTTCCATCAATTTCACCTACGCCTAATATTCAGTGTTGATGGCATTCTGGACTTTTGGAAGGAGAGTTTTGGGTAGAAAACGTGCACAGATAATCATATTAAATAAGCAGTCCAAGTAGTGTCCCCAGCCACACCTGATATTAATTTCAAACAACCCCTTTCTGGAGTTTACTACATCTTCTTTATTCAGAAATTTTGCAAACTTCAATTCATCTAATAATCTCAATTCTCAAGGTGATAGCATAATAAATTCTTTACCCTGGCAACTTATTAACGTAGCAGCCCACTCGTACATGCACGTATAGATTAAACTTTACTCGACATACTCCTACTTCACACCCACAGATTTGAAAACTGGAATTTTGAAAACTATAATGATGCTAGCATAGTACATTCATACTTAAATGGTGTCAGTTTATTAAAACCACTCATACGTTTATTAAGGTCGATTATCCCAGCATTTGAGCCCTAACAAAGCAGACCACATATAATTTATTCTGCTGGCATAAGATTTCCAGTTCACATCTTTTCGACAAAAGAGGATTCTACTTATCTTCCTCAATACTTGTTATGTTCACGTATCGATACTAAGGCACATAGACAACCTCATGGAGAGAGAATGATAGCATACATGTCTACATTTCACACTGGCTTTATGCTTCTGCAGCTAGGCTCAAGTCATAGCACGATACCTAAGCTTCACACATATACATGCAGACTTCGTGGTACTATCAACTGAACACAAAATCTTCCAAATCATCCAATACACAGAGACTTCGATTATATTAAGTTCCCAAGGTAGCCCAATTTCAGTCCCATCCTAGCAAAGTATCACAGAAACAATTATGCATGCATTTCAATATCCCTCCCTCGATCTATAACACAAAAATCCTAGGCACATTTCTGACACATAATCCACATTCCAACTTCGTATCCCTATACCACAGAATGCATATTAACATAACATAGGCATACCAGATTCAAGAACGGATCAGATTCGAGCACACAATTTCTTATTCCTCTACCACAGATTGCATATTCAAACAACATAGGTATATCAGATTCAAGAACGGTTCAGATTCGAACATGCAGTCCATAGTTTCACAATCTTAGCCTAGAAACTAACTGCCTAGCTTATCATCTCCTAGCAGTTCTACTCGTTTTTTCTAATTAAAGGTTTCGAGCTCACCTTGCTTATGTGAAACTGGAGATGGTATGGAGTCGAAGACGGGGTGTCGATGGCTCGAATCTGCCAGAATGCAACTCAAAACCCGTACCCTTGTGCACTTGATTATTCTGGCCAAGAAAAGGAATGGAAAAAGGGATCCTTCTTTGAGTTAGTACGACAGAATAGAAGTTCAAACTCAGAATTCTCGATTATTGGAACACTTACCTTGCAGATAACGGATGCTGTCTGACGGAAGGGGGGGAAACCCGAAATAGTTCAAATCGGTGGATTAAGAATTCATTGTCAAACCGGATTTAGATCGGCGTTGCCTGGGTTGAACCATAAATCATTGAAGAACCTATTCCGGAGTAATCGATATAATATCCAGGGCCTGTGGATCCAAAGCCTATTCCTAATCCATTTACAGACCAAAGCATCTTTGGTTTTCAAACCAATAGCATAGGTGAAGGCATAGCCCATTCCAGTTCCATATCCGGATCCAATAGATAAGGGCAGCGCAGGGGCTTCTCTGGAAGAAGATCTCATAGAGGATCTCGAGGTTGAAGATCCATATGCATGTACGAATGAAGGTACAGATCGACGATCCAATTGATCTGGGACCCGAGGTACGAAAGTAGAGGCGTAGAGTATAGTATGTAGGAAGGTGCAACTAAAAGGAAAGACCAACGTCAGGCCTGTCATAGTCTCCCCAAGTATCACGGAGGTGGAGCCTATTCTATGAGTACCTCGGGAGGGGGGATGAGGTGGACATAGCTTCTATTCCCGGATACAACCTACATAGTGATGATAAAGCTGTTCCTTCACTTCTTAAGAAGTAAAGAAATAAATTACCTTTTGTTCCCGAAAAAGCCTTTTCTTGTCTTGACAACGAGTAAACTCGCCTTGCCATAAGGTTTTTCACAGTTGGATTGATCGACTTAACGAAATTGGCATTGCCAGCCTTTTCCGCTTTTGTATCCAGAGTTCGACTTGCATGTGTTAAGCATATAGTCTGAGTAGCATGATTGGAGCTTCTTAGCGCTTAGGCCACTACCTAAAAGTAAGCTTTTCCTCTTACATAAAGCATCCTGTTGAGCCTTTTATCCTATCCCCCTTTCCCGTGAGAACGAGCTATTATTTAGCTATTTCCCGATCCAGCCAATCAGGCTCTTGAGTTCATACCACCCCGCTTTTAGGTATCAGTCTTCTATCCAACAGCGCTTACTTTAAGTGGTTCGATGTGGGTGCGAAAAGAAGAAGTAAGCATCGGAGAACGACACCTTTATTTGAATCCAGGCCTTTTGCCCTAGCCCTTGAATGTCAGAAAGGATTTAGATTTAGAAAGACTTTCCCAGAGCTAACTTGAGTCTTGAGTGAATACTAATTAGATAGTTAAAGTCTATTAGGAAGAAAGTTTAGTAGGCGAGAGTCATATCCGGATGGAAAAAGTAAAGTCTTATACAGGCTTATTAATCAATAGGGAATAGTGATAGGTATAGGTTTACCTAGTTGCTCTTCATCTGTCTTCCTCCATGATTAAGGATCACAACCGACTTCCGTACCCTTTCACTTTTTGAAAACACTCTCTAACCGCTTCAATCATTAGACTCAAGGAATCAGTCTTTCCGGTACTAAGAAACTAGGAGGAAGACCATCCTTCCATTGGGAGTCCATTTCCTATAACAACTAGAGCAGATGTATGAAATCTCCGTTTTAGTGCTTTACCTTATTCCCCTGGATTCTTTCACCTTCCCTCCTTAGAGAATAATAGATCAATCATAAGCAATCTAAAGAGAGATAGATATATGACAGACATGACAGGGTTTAGAGAGAGCTAGCTTATGAATGGGTCTATGTGATTCTCTGATAATATGGCTTTTTACGAATGATAGTCAAGGATTTTTTGATTTATTTAGTACCCAGAAAAAAGAATAGATCAAAACAAAGAAAAAGAAGTTGTAAAGAAAGTCCTAAGCATGCGCACAACAGACTTTTTCCATATACCGAAAAGTCAATGCAGCCCTATTTTAGTCGAATGAATCAACTACTTTCTCTTATTGATGACCAATCCAATGAGGTGAACACTCATGGAAACTTAGCTCCATTCTAGGTAAGATGAGTCCATTAGAGAGAAATAAGTGCTATAACTCTGTCTAACCAAGCGAAAGAGAAGGCTAACTAATAACAAATGTGCCATCAATCAAAGAAAGAGAAAGAAAGACTGAAGAGCTAACCAACTGAGGAGATAAGAGAGCTGTCCTAGATGAATTACTTGCTTTATTCACTTTATTCACTGAAGTAGCGAGTGCTTTCGAGCGATACAACAAAATAGATTGCGACCAGTGATAGTTGGAATCATAAGGTCTTTGTAATCCTTTCAGTAAAAGAATAGCTCAAGGGAAGTACTTTCGTAAGCGGTTTGAGACCTTCTGCAAGCCATTTCTATTCCAGTGGTACCAAAAAGAGAAAGATCCTCAAGTTCCAGGCCAGGCAGTTAAGTTATAAAAAGAAAGCCAACATTAGGACTTCTGTTAGAGCTCACTTACTTGTAAGCTAATCCATTTCCAGTCTTTCTTCTCTCGAACCAGTGAAAAGATAATCCGAAGTGGAAGGAAAGTGCCTTAGTTAGTTTGAAAGTCTTTTAGTCCCTGTCCCTGGCCCTTACTTACGTAGTGTAAATAGAAAATAGAATCAATCTAATTGATCATTAAATATAGGGGGGGCTATATACCTGTACCAACCAATAGCAGGAAGATAAGTCAGTTACAAGTTTGAAAGCTGGATAGTCGATAGCAAATATTTCAGACTATAAAGAACCAATTGCAGTGCTAAACTCCTGAAGTTGCAGTGGATGTTTTAGTTCTTTTGCCCTCTTTTAAGCTAATTTCATGCTTTTCGAGTGGTAAGGGCTAAGGTAAGCACCCTTGGAATCCTCAGTGGCTTATTTAGCTCTAGTAGAGCAGAAGCTCAAATCCCAAGAATAAGAGAAAGTGTTTTATTTACATTTACTAAATGCTTGTCTTGGGGGGGACTTTGTTATTCGATCGTAGAGGGAGCTCTTACGTTTTTTTATCGCTACGGCTCTTTCGTGTAGTATATTTCACTTGCTTAGTGAGTTAAAGCTTGATTAGGAGTTCAGTTTCTGTGTTGAAATGATTAGGGAAATTAGTGTCCTTGTTGAATCGAAGCCTATTCGCCGACATGAGAAAGCGAAGCAGAAAGGCCAAAAGTGGAAAGCTGAATGGGAGATCGAGGAAGAACAAGCTGTTCAATGCCAAGCTTCTCGAAACTGTCGAGCACCCAGAATGGTTATGGTTACCAAACACGTGGTACCAGTACCGAAGAAGGACGGCAAGGTCCGAGATTACCGGGATAAAGCAAAGCCAAAAGACGACTTCCCTTTGCCACACATCGATGTTATCCTAGACAACGGCGCGGGAAGCGCCCCCTGGTTGAGGCTTATCAGGGTAAAACCAGATCCTCATGAACTTGATCGACAAAGTAAAAACAGCTTTCATAACTCAGTGGGGTGTGTATTTTACAAGGTTAGGGATTTCAGTACACACTTGAGTGTGTTATCTTTGCATTATGCTCTTAGACAGCAAAGCTAAAAACTTCAACAAGGATTTGAAAGCATCCCAAATAACCTTTCAAAGAGGCTCTGTTAAATAGATGTACGCATTCGCAACTCGTATTGGGAAGCAGATCTCGATCTCCTATGGAAAGAGAGTCAGCGGGTGGGTAATAGCAATCCGAGTTCCCCAATCCGAACGACTTAAAACCTAAAAAAATCGTATGCTGATGCTGGCAAAGGAATTGGTAGTGGTTTCAAAGTGAAAGGAAGTTCATGCAATGCAATTGCAGTCCTCACGATCGGGAAGAATTGTTGTCCTTTTAAAAGGCTTCAGTATTGAGTTGTACATTGTTCCACCGGACTAACCAGCTCTACGGATATATCCTCTCGATGTATGAAGGAGAGAAAGCACTTGCAGGCAACTAGCGGGGTAAAGAAAGATAGTTAGAGTATAGAATTTGCTCTGTGATATCCCAACTGGAAGATGAGAGGGTAAATATAGTATAGCCCCTAGTTATATCCTTAGCTTTATTCTCTCTCTATCTTTCCATATTCTGTGTTAACCAAACGGTTAGCATTGCCTAGAAACACGGCTGATATGACATAACATAAAGAGGGTCCTTCACAGTTTTGTAAGAAGCTGCCCGACCGAGAATTCTCGATGCGATTATCTGCCTTGAAATAGCCTCCTTCAACCATAAAAAAAAAGATCGACTCTCTTGGATTCAAACTTTACCAAAACCAAAGCAGGAACACCTTTGAATGGCTTTTTCTTCAGTGTACAACCTAGATCTAGCTATGGCCCAATCTAGACGAGCCTGCAAGTTTCTACAAGGGAAAAGTCAAGCCGAATTCCAATCTTCTGAATAAAGGGGCCCGAGGCGTTTCGAGGTAGGGATGTACGTGGATTTGATTCTCAAGCCTACGAATGGAATACAAAGAGAGAACTCTCTTTTCATTTGAAATAAAAGGGAAGAAGGAGAGAAGCATATAAGCAGTCACGCTAGCACGCAAGAGGCATAGGCAACTAGTATGCTTTCAGCTAGGTACACACGGAACCACATGAGGTAATAGATCAATCTTTTTGAATTCCTCACCACAGCAAACGTCAACCATTTTCTTTTTCAATGCCTTCCCGTCCCAACTTATCCACCCCTATCTTCATCACCAGCAGCAGAGATGGGGCAAGTCCTGGAGCTAATAATAATAAAGAGCTAATATAGTTAGTCCAATAAGAACTTATTCCATAGCGTATGTATATTATGCAAGTGGTAAGGTATGGCGCTATTCGATGCGGGGCAACAATTCCTCTGGAAAATTCATATCGTCAGGTAACTGGGACTGATTGCCTTAGTAGGTCCTTTTACTTGTCTGGTCCCTTGTCCTAAGTTACGTGAAAGGCGAAGCGCCCAAGCAGAAAGAAGACAAATACTTGAGATGAGTTGACTAGCCTTACTTGCCTATCAGGAGAATAAGTATACCCCAGAACTACTCTTTGAATCTGGTATTCTCGGAATCACCACGGGGGCATCAAATAGTTTGGTTACCCAGAGATCCATTGCTGTACTCCAGTACCTGTGGACAGACCGAAGCCAATCCTGCGTCCACTTCCTGAGAATTTACCACTCAAGGAAAAACCTTCAGAAGTAAATCCTCTTGAGGTTACCTCATTCATCGAGTTGCACTCCATTATCAAGAAGTACTCCCACAAGTTCGACGGAAGTCACATCGTCTACACAAACGTAGTACTCGTGGACACTTCAGCCCTAGCATGCGCCAGATCCGGAATCAAACCGCGGTTCCAAACCTTTACCCAGCCTTCGCTCGATCGATAAATGTGTGTCACAAGCCGTATGCCTGGAATACTAACACACCCAAATCGAAAGAATGGTCGATCATCAAAGTCACACTGCTAATAGGCGGAAGTCGACGGCCGCAAGACTGACTTCACTGGACATGGAAGCAGAGAGAACTAATGGGACTCGAAGAAGAAGTCCCTTTAGTTGACGAGTCTCTTCAAACAGACTCCGCCAGGAAATAGGTTGGATCCGTTCGATTGCACAAAAGAGATTGGATAAATATTTCATGATGTTTAGTTCTATATCGTTCAGACCTTTTAGTATGTTCCACTCTCCTTTTCGGACAAAACTTGTTCGTGGGGGGGCGCCTGGGTTCCAACCAGGGTCATTGAACTAAGATTAATAAGCTTAGGACAATGATGGAGATTCAAGTGATCATATTGGGGAATTAGATAACACGGACCAAGTCCACTTTGTCGTTTAATTAGACTCAACCGATCACTGTGCTCCGTGCGACATCGGCCAGTAGACCGAAGACAACCTATCTGCGTGCTCAGTCTCAACCCGGAAAAACGTCAAGAACCGACCTCGGGCCCAATTGAGACTACTTATAGTCCGCTAACTAGGGGAAAGAGAAGGACTAAGATGAAAAGATATAACGTCATTCCCCTTACATAATGCTCCTGTTGAAACTAAAAAAAGAGTTGAAGGGACTTGAAGCTTACAGTCCTTACTCAACTACAAGTACATAGAGAAGAGCTTCCACCAAGGCAAGCGAAATCCTCATCTCATCTATTGCTGCTTTTGAATCGGCTGAAAGAGGATTTTGATGTCACTTAGGAGAAGTATAGGGATGTGGGCCTGAGTCTTATATAATATAATAAGTTGTTGTTACTCGGTCTAGCTAGGACAGAGCCATCCTAATCCTAAAGACTCTTTCTTCTGTTCTAGGTTTGGATAAGGAAGTAGACCCCGCTAGGGTTTCTTTTGAAAAGTTCTGTTAGAGCTTCTTCCCCTTCTGTCATTTAAGGTAAGGGCAATCACTAGTGAAAGAGTGCCCATTGACCCAACTAGCGAATCTGTTTAGAACCAGGTTAAGAAAGATAGCTGAAAGTGCTAGCATAAGGAAGAGATTCTATGGGTGGAAAGAGGCCCTTCCTTGCTTTCAAGGTTTCGGCATTCAAAGTCAAACGATTCTTTTAATAAGTTTAATAAAAAAGAAAGTCAAGGAAATCGGCCTGCTCTTCTCTATTGAACTATGGAAAGCACTTTCTAGTAGCGACACGGATTCACCACTACTTATGACTTTCGCCAATGGGGCAAACGAAGGCTAACCCGTTCTGGTTGTTATGACTGGCAAGAATCAGTAGGTTCTTTAAGTCTTGCTTGTGCGCTTTGGTCCTTCTTACAGAGACTATCCTTTGTATAAGTAATGATCCATCCAAGGAATGAGCTTCCCCAGAGTCAAATCCCGTGGACTACCAGGAAAAGATAGAACCTCGCCCGGCAACAGCAGTCCATAGCAGATGGTCTTGGAAAGAACCTTTCATTCGATGCTTCTGATTCAACTCCCAGACAACCAAGGAAGTATGCGCGAAGATAGGGTTAGCCCCTGCGGCAAGCATTATCCGGGAACTGGAAGATGGTTGGCGTGACACGCCTAAATCCCCCACAATCAATCCACAAGGCTTCAGGCGCAGTTTCCGCTTTAGCGGCTTGAACCCTTCGATCAAGAGATACCTTAAATCAAATCCACTTAGTAGCTGACCTCTTACACGTTCGTGGCTATTCCAATTCATACATATTCATACATAATCTTCTCCGACATGAGATAGAGTGAGAGGGCCTATTCCATAGAACAAACTCAGCAAAGAAAAGAAGGATCCGTATTCCACCTCAGATGGTAGAAGGGTCAAATGTTTGGGCAATTCCTCACGGGGAGATGAATCAAGATAATTTTTAATTAGAGTTCTGGATTTTTGTTCATCCCTCGCCATAATAGTATCTTGGGGTTTGCAACGATAACTTGGTATATCTACTAGTAGACCATTAACTAAAATATGTCTATGGTTAACTAATTGGCGGGCTGCCGGAATAGTCGGAGCCATACCCAACCGAAAAAGGATGTTATCCAAACGCATTTCAAGTAATTGTAGTTCTGTAATACCATAATGAAAACGCAATTTTTGTTTTTCTTCTAGACGAATACGATATTGAGATCTTTTCCCGGAACGTGATTGGTTTCTAAGATGAGTTTCGTCTCTAGGCCTTTTATTAGTTAATCCAGGCAAAGCCCCTAGACGGCGTATTTTTTTGAAACGAGGTCCTCGGTAACGCGACATAAAGACTCCTTTCTTTTTTCTTTATTTATTTTCTTTTTTTATATTTCATTTTACAAAAGAAAGAGAAATGAAAACTGAACTAAATGATAAATGAAGCGAAATCCCCTTCAGTATTGTATTACAATAAATAATAAATAATGAAATGAATTATTATTGTATAAATATCCTATACGCTTTTTATTATATATTTTATTTTGTATTTTTATTTTAATTAAAATATGTAAGTAAAATAAAAGGAAAAGAGAGGGTTAAATCTCCGCACACCAAATCAGGAAAAAGACTCTTTCTTTTCCTTTTATTCATATGAATAAGAAAAGAAAGGGGACCTTATTGTTTGTTCTTTGATTTCAAAAAATTATTCATCATGTAAAATAAATCGAACAAATACAAAAAAAAATCATAAATATGAGGCTTTATTATATAAATTTCTTCTTCATGAGGATAAGAAGGATTCATATAGTTATAGGATACCATTCCAAGGAAATAAAAACCAAGAATTTTCTTATACTTATAATTACAACATACGTAAAGGGAATTTAATTGATACGTGGTGGAGTATCCCTAACAACAATCCTATTCCGGATATAAATGGAAATACGGATAGAAAATATTTTGATTGGAATTTTATCAATTTTGGTCTTACAGAGGCAAGTCATATTGTATCCTGGATCGATATGAGTATTGGCAATACTACGATTGACCCATATCAAATTGTTAATGAATTTAATATTTATCATGAAGCTCCTGATGACGGCAAAAAAAGGTATTTTGAAGAAAGATCGAGTTTTATAAGCAAGGGTCAAGCGAATCAAAAATTAATTGAAAGAGACAACAAAAAAGAATTTTTTTCTTCCAGAATTTATAAGAAAATAAAGCAATCACGTAAAAAAATTACGAAATCACATAAAAAAAAGAAAGAAAAAAAAACCCCTTTTTGATTGGATGGGAATGAATGACGAACGAATAAGTCGTCCTCCTGTAACGAATATAGAACATTGGTTCTTCCCGGAATTTCTCGTACTTTATAATACATATAAACTCAAGCCCTGGGCTATACCAAGTAATTTTCTTTTTTCTTCTACTTACGTTACGCCCTTTTTAACTCCGAGGTTTAGGTTGGGTCTCGGGTAATTCGATGATTTTTTGAAGCATCCGAAGACGCAGAATCAAGATCAGGGGCCGTGGCTGTAGTTAAAAATCCAACTTCTGAAGAAGCCGAATCCTTCGCTGAATCAGAAGCTCTCGTTTTAGATTCAACAGAAGAGTAATCATCCGCTTTCGAACCTTACTTCCCTGATACCTTCCCTCTTTCCCTTGCCTGCTATTGCGCATATAGAAGAATGCAAAAGTCTGAATTTTTCTTTCCCTTTTTTTTGATGGTGTTTAGGAAGGGAGCACGGGCGTAGAGGTGATACCGACAGGGAACACGGGGAAGAAAGCCTTCTTTTCTACGCTTTCCGCTCTTTTTATTATTCTTATTCAATTGCGTCTTTATAGGAGGATAGGTTTCATAAATGCTTTAGTACGACCCGTGCCGTGAAAGCCGATAGACCGACAACAACCCCGATCCCTGAGCTCGTACAAGGCCAGACTCAGTAGGCTTGCTCCGAAGCTTCTTTCGGCTCTTACCGCTATCTCGGTTATAATTACTCTAAGCTGACACTTAAGAGTCAAGTCTAAAGACCGTGAGAAAGACCAAGTCGATATCTAAAGACCCGTGGCAGCCCGCCCTTTTCAAAAAAAGATTGAAAAAGTCCGAAAATCCTTCGGATTTCCTATTAATAAAAAAAGATAGGCGCTTTCTTTTCTTACTTGACTATTATGGGATTCATTCCTCTTATCTTTCCCGAGGCGAAATATCATAAGTAAGAAGAACCACGGAAAGGAGCAATCTAATTAGTGGTTAACCTACCTTACTTTCTCTTTAGGCCGTTCTGCTTCCGATCTTGTAGGGGCGGCATAATAGCGTAAAGGTAAGCACAGAAGTAAGAATAGTAGGGAGTAAAAGGGCAGATCGTATTGAATCCCGCCCTATTACTATTTCTATTGTTGTTGTTACAAGACCTGCAGCTTCCTAACAGGAAGGAGAGAGGAAAATCAGTCTAACTATTTAGGATTTCTAGCTAATGGGCTATTCGCGTATCCTCACTGGAAAGTGATACACTAAAGAATCTGCTACTTTAGCAGCAACTTCGTTTGAAATGACATATAATAAGGCTTATGCTGGCGTTACGGAGTCAGTGTACTCCACCAAGCCTTCTAAGTAAGTGGGGTCTAGTTATGTTATAGGTGCAGTGAGTCAAAGGGTAAAGCAAAGCTGGCAACGCAAAGCATGAGGGGACAAAAGTGGCAATCTGCAGGCAGGAGGACAGGGTCGATGCAACAATTATATGTTCTAAAGAAACTTTACAGGTAGGATAGAAAGATAGCAGTTTCTCGAGTTTACTTTCGGATCTTCCCTAGGTAGGGAGGGAGCTAAAAGAAATGGGAATGAGACTGGATCGTTGATAAGGCAAGTTGGTCGCTCAATGTCAATGGGCTTGCGTACTTTTCTTTTATCGTCCTAACTTAGATTCTTGCAATAAAAAAAATAACTTGCCTTAAGTGAAAGGGTAATAACATCAACAGGAGGAGGATGGGCCTTAAGGCCATAATCCCCGGGAATCAAAACAACCAATAACCTTTTGGCTGGGTCACTTCAGTCCTCTTGCTAAGTCCGGAAAGAAAAGCCATAAAAGCTAATCCGCTACGAAGGACGAAATATGAAGTAGGCTCTTCCCGCCTCCACAGTAGAATGAAGTGAAGTAGCTGACTCATCTTTTTATTAGAAAAAGTCTATTTTCTCTTTGATTTCATTCCTAACGTGCCCAAGATAAAGTCTAATGCCGGAGGAGAAAAAGACAAGTCTTTCTATGTATATATAGCAGTTAGACGTACTTCCTTTGATTGAGTGAATTACTATTCCTGGTAAGAACTTCCTAAAGCTAGGATCAAATGGCCTGGAAGGCAGTAAGAAGTTAGAAAGAAGTCATTCGCATGTCTTAGACCTTATTCCTTCGATTGATAAGAAGCCTCGCCCGCTGACTTCCTAATACCGATTGAATAGCTCCCTCCTTCATATTCAAAGGCAGCAAGGAATAAAGCAACTAACAAGGCTCATACTGGCCCGAAGGAGGAAAGAAAATTAGCTATAACAGATTAAGGTAAGAAGATCCCAATCCCATAGAATCTATTCCAACTCGCTGATCTTCACCGGATTGAGGTATTGACTTTAAGTCTTTCTATTTGTGTTCAAGCCCTGACTTTACAGATCTGGGAGTAAAGAAAAGAAGTTTCATTTCATCTGATCCTCTATTATCCACCCTGGGATAAGATACTATTTTATCTATTCCCGTATCCTCACCGGAAAAAAGACTGATATTTATAGTCAGAAGATCAGTCCGGAGATTTCATTACTATTGATATTGGTATTGCAATCCGGTAGGCAAGTCAGATTTTGGTACGAGCCCGACCTGAGGAAATAAAGTAAGATTAATGCCTTCCTGGCGTCCACACTTCAGTCCTACATAGGACAGATCAGCCATGAAAGGTAATTACATCCCATGCCCTAGAGGAAAGATAAGCAACCATTGAAGGGCCTTTAGCGTCCAACAGAACTAAGAGGAAGTCTTGACTTAGTTGCTTTAGGGACTTAGTCTGAAGTAGTTGTGTGTTCTCTTTACAAGTCCGATGGGATTAGTCTTGCTATCTCTTTTTGAAATCCCGGAAGCAAGGAATGCAGTCTCAACTTCTTTCCGGAAAGAGGGAAAGAGTGACTTTATATAACAGTAACGAAAGAACCTTAGGCATTTGAGCTCCCTATCCCTTATCTTCCTTCTTCAGATCAGCCGGAGCTTCTTCTTTCTCTTTTGATACAAGGCCGTAAAGAAGATGATTCGAAGATGAGGAAGACTGGAGCTGACGCTTTCGACTCCCATTCTGTCTTTCTTGCTTGGTAAACAAAGCCAAGCAGCTATTTACAAATACAAAGACGTCTTTATTCCGCTTTCTCCTGCAAGCATCCTTCTAATTATGCAGAGATTCCGATTTATCTTAGTGCACGCCGAGAAGCTAGCATTGGCAGAAATGCAAGTAGGAAAGCAATTTTTGTCTATTTACCCTCCGTGGGAAGCTACAGAGGAACTGAAAGCATCCTCTTTCTATTTAGTGTTGAGACAATCCCATACTTCAAAGAAGATTCCCCTATTTATCTTATTGCGGAGCTTAGTCTGTCTATTGAGTTGGCAGGACTGAAGCTTAAGACAGCAGTCTCGGATGTCACTATTTCTGTTCCCATTACTGTAGTCAGACTAAGAAAGAGCCTAAAACAGTTTTCGAAATGCGCTAGAAAGACTTCTACTTACGGCCTTTTCATTTGTTGGGCCTAATGCGCCCAAGAGAAGCCGGAAACTAGTCATTAGATTGACTTATCATTAGATTGACTTACCATCCCGCCCTCATTCAGAGAAGGTAGGCCTTGAAGTCTGAAAGACTAATCTATTCCCAATCCCTGATCCGTGAACTGACTAAAGAATCCAATCCGACTGATGAAATGCCATTTGAATGAGAAGTCAGGGAATCTCTTTTTGCAAGCCCAGAAGCCTAAAAAGAATAGAAGGCCGGGGATGTCGGAAACTTGACGTTTGAGATTATGAGTTTAACTTAGTGCAAGAGCCTTGACTTGAGAAGTCTTTTACACGCCCTTAAAGCATATATAAGGTAGGCAGCAACTAAGCGTCAACTCTTCTATTCTAATAGCAGCCCCCGGCTTCTCATCCAAGTCCCGTAAATAGAAGAAGCTACTTCGTCATCAGTTGTAGTTTCATTAGCAGAAGTTTGATCCGTAAGGGCAGATTGACGCCTCTTCCCCTCCTAATCCATTCTAATTCCCATTTCATCTATTCTAACACCGGGCTAAGAATCTCTTCAAAAAGCATTGGCAGAAAGCCCGTAAGCAGCCTAACTAGAAGTATAAGCACGGAAGGCTGAGATTCCGTCTTAGTTAGATTTTGAGGTTTTAGTACCCCTCAAAGAACCAAGGGCCTAAACCCATTGATTCTTATCCGGGATCTCGTTAGGAAAGGAAGTTTGCAAAGATGAATGTCTCTACTTTACCTTGCTTCATCAGTAGATAGTCTGATTGACTTTCAAACCTACTTGGATGATAATTCTCCACATCATGCAGAAAAGGCCTAGAATGGCCTATAAGCACAACAGAAAGAAAGCAACCTGTCATAGTGGGAATGCTACGTCTGTGTAACTTCTTAGTTACGACTACAGTATTACAATTCCTCTTAAGGCAATCCCTTACTTAGATTGAGTTGAAAGAAAGTCTGGATTCTTAGGAGATTTAGAGTTATCTTTAGTTGCAATCCCTTACTTTACAGATCTGGCATGTACAGAATGCAACCTTCATAGGGATGAATGACTCTACTGACAAGTTACGGGATACGAGCGTCATCCCCACCCCTGCTTATACAGAACCAGTTCAATTACATAAATCCTGTAGCGAGTTGGTTAGGAGGAAAGGAAGCCAGTCAGTGACTCCCGGTCTTTCTTATTAAGTAAGCCAGTAGCTCTGGGAAAGAAGTAAGAGAAAGGGAAGGAAGAACATAAACGAAAGGTTCGGAATCGAATCCGCTCAAGTTGAAGAAGCTCTTGTCACTTTCGGTGTAAGCGCAGTTGGAGGAAGGGATGAGTGAGGGTTCAATTCTTTGGAGGAAAGAAAGGTAAGGTGCGGAGCGGCAATCAAGATGGCAAGGAAAGTAATTTATAGAAAGATTGCTACTAACGCTTCGCTAATGAGAGTTGGGAGTTGAGTTGGCTTACGTTCCTCTGTTAAATAGCTCCGATTCTATCCGAATAAGGGAGAAATAGAAAGAACTGGGTAAGGCTGAACTCCTCTTTTCTGGTAGGAGTCATGCGTCAGTCTCTTTTTCCTCGGTAAGCATTATCCGTGAAATGACTCATTTCCATTACTGTATTCACTCCAAAAGAAAGAGAAAGACTCGGGGAAGGGCAGACTGGTATCTTCTTTTACGTAATATCGGGTGTTAGAGCGGATTCTCCTTTATTAGCTAGTCGAAAATGGTTCATCTGGACTTGCATCCTATGAAGTCAACAATGAAGGAAGCCAAGCATTGAATGAAAGCATGCCTGGCGCTTTCGTTAAGAGTTGTCTTAGATACCGAATCAACTGTCTTAGACTTTACAAAAGAGAGGAGAGGAAGAGATTAACAGAGAGCTGTCGCATATACGTTTTCGCAGATGCGCTGTTTTAGAGATTGCCTATTCATGCCATCAATTCCTAGCGTAAACGCTGTCCTCTAGTTTCATGTCGGCGAATAAGATCGGCTTATCATCAACGATTGGCATTCCAATCCAATGCCAATCTCATCTATTGCAGAAAAGAAAGAGGGCAGTGAAGGCTATTCCTGCTTTTTCCTTAATTCGATCTAAAGAAAGAGAAAGGATTGCAGGCGTCATTCAAGGTATGCCAGTTCCACTCTACTTTCAAGATTGGGTGATCAGTGTACTTTAGTAATAGTTGAGCGTACTGTCTTACCTTGTCCACTCAAGGCATTGCAAGCAAATGGTTTTTGAAAAGCGCTAGAAATCGTTCAGTACACTAATCTTGACAGTTTCCATTTTCGATCAAGAAAGTGGCGGGCCCAGTGAGCTCTCCAATAGTGCACCGAAAGGGGGCCGGGGAGACGGTCAACCTTAGATCGCCTAAGATCGAAAGAGTGAGCTTCATAGTCTGTAAGGCTAGCAAGATGCTTAACACATGCAATTCGAACGAAGTTCTCTTGTCAACTCTTTTTTCTTAGGTACGTGTTCAGTGTACCCACCTAGTTCACTCGCGGAAGAGAAGAATAGATGGGGTGACTCAGCATGGTTCGGCTGTCGCCCTAAGGTTACGATCCGTTGACTTTCCATACCGAGATCGGATCTCTCACGGAGATTGTGAGGCCCCAATGTGGTTATTACACTTTATTTTTCATTTTTGTTTTAAACTTTAAGAGAAAAATAACATATAACATGTTATCCCACAGCAAATGTTCGGAACAACTCCCAAACTCCCTGGTTATAGGGGCTTCTAATAGTACTAAAGGAGTATTGTATAACGTATCCTAAAATATGTTATAAGGAAAGATTCTATGTTAGTACTCTTAGTCGAGACGAGAATAGGCCCAACTCGCCTGCATCGACAGCAAAGGAAACTGGCAGGGAAATGCCCTTTTTTCCAAGATGGCAACTGGCACTTAAACGTCATATCCCTCAGCCAGAGACTCTGGGATGAAATGACTCTTATGATAGTCAGATGGCTAATCCGCTTTCTCTCTATTAAGGCTATGAAGGAATTCATTCATAGAATGCGATTGCACTACTTTTTGAAAACAACCGTACGGGATATACTCGGCCGAGGAGATTGTACCAAAGGAGACCCGTTTTACCTTGGGTGTGTCCTTAGTCGCTCCGGAGAAGCCATAGCCTGTCGAAGCTTACCCAACTCATTTTGAAACTCCCAAGAAAGGAAGACAACCCCAGTAAATCGTGCATAATGGAAGAGGATAAGGGAATAGCAAAAGTTAGGAACCAAGGGATATGAGAATGTGAAAGGCGATACGATAAGACAGTCATCTCACACGCTAGGCCCAAAACCTATTCCGGATCTTATTTTTTCTTTCCTGGGTGTGGAAAAGAAAAAGTCTTCTTAGTCTTCCGCTTTTTCGGTGATATCTATAAGAAGGAATACCTTGAGAAAGGTAAACACTCAAGCTAAATGATACCGGCGCAAGGTAATTCAATTCTTTAGTTTGTGGCAGAAAGTTTTAGAAGACTCTCGGTTAATAAGGTCACTGCTTAACAAAGTGATCTTGATAGCCACTGACGGTCTTACTAAGGAGTTATGTATTGGAGCTTACCTCTTTGCTCGTACGGTAATGAAGATGGCCCGACGTTCGGGGATGTTGCATTGCTTTAAATACCTCGCTGATGAGGATACAACATAACCGGGCATGGGATACAAAGGCAGGAGAGCTGATTTGACCGGGCAGACCAGATGAGCGAGATTGATTTAAAGCGCTGTGCCAACTTGCGTACAATCTTTCTATATGGATTTGATCCTCTAGTCAAAGCCTCTTCAACAGTCTCCTTTCGTACAGGCTATTGGCTTTCTTGTTTATTCAGAAGGGCTTGGTTGATGGACTAGTGACGAGAGAGTGCAAATCAATCGAATCAAAGACTTGTTGCCTAGGAGTTTCAAGCTTAGCTCGATTCAATCATCAAAGTTTGAAACCGGGACTTGTCCGATTTGGATGCCAGTTTGTTTAGGAAAGGAAGTGGACTTGCAACCGGGGAAAATGAAATAGGATTTGAACCAATATTTCCTTTTAGTCGATCGATTAGGTTACTCTTTACCCCTTTTTGCAATCATCCGGATTTTTTTTAAATCCGGTTAGGAGAACAGTAAGAGTTCCTCCTGTCCCACCGACAAATCGAAGGCTATTGCTTCTGTCTTCGTCTTGATGGCAGCTATTTTTCTAAAAAGAAAGCCCTAAACAAACTCAGTTACTTTTCAAAGACACAGCTTAACCAAGTCTAAGCCGAAAAGCAATAAAGAAGGCTAGCTTCCCCATTCCACATGACTGCGTAGGAAATATCTTCCTAATTAAAGCAAGCAATCCAAGTCCTGATAAGACCAATCCAGATTAGAACCTTAGTCAATTAATCAATTAATAAAAGGGTCCTGACTCTCCCTTCATTTCTCTCATAGTATGGATGAGTTCTTGGACGATAAGAATCTATTTTCTCTAAAGGCTATAAAGCTGCTTTGAGCAATGAGCTCATTGAGAAAGAGCCTGATAGGCACCAAGACCTTGGATATAGCTTTGAAGTACGTGTAGGAGGAGGACCACTGTGGGAAGATAATTCAAGGTAGAGGTACAATGGATAGAGGGCTACGGCAAGGCGTTCGACTCACACTCCTGTCAACACTTCCAAGAGTGAACCCCCGACTCGCTTCCTTAGCCATTTATTTCGGTCAACCAGTGCTAAATCATTCTTTAAAATGAATGGCTTCTTCCTTCCTATTGGTCAGCATTCGCCTAGAGCGAACTTCACTTCCCCAGAAAAAGCCAATTCAGCGGCAAACTTTCTTTGGTTGTGATTAGCCAGTAATCTCAGTCACCAAGCTAGCCTGCAGCCTCCATTGGATCGATTCATAGGAACCTCGTCCTGAAAAGGAAGATATCTATATAATATAGTTTTAGGTAAAGTTTCATTTTTTGTTCTACCTAAGGGAATCAACCAATTCATCCGTTTGATCGACGATCCCGGGAACCTTGCCCAGCAATAAGAAATGTTATTTCTTAGCTTAGGGGGAGGCACAAAAGGAAAAGGGCCTGACGTTCAAGGTCCCACGAACACTTTCCAATCCTTATACTTACAAGAAAGAGTTTAGTAATGCCTGAAAACACAGGGTTCGGTTAAATCAAAAGAAACAAGGGGTGGTCGAGTCACTTCGTACCTCGATTAAGTTTTTCCAACCTTTCGCTTTCCTTCTTTTTTTATCCTACGTAACCCATTCCGAGCCATCTTACGGTTGTCATCGATGGGTCGTGTGCACCAAAGAGTCTATTGATTCCCGGACACACGAAACCTCGACCAGCTGCAGGTTGGTTAAGCCCAACATATGATGATTGATAATACCAAAAAGAAATTTCTTTGCCAGTTTCAGCTGTAGTTTTCACTCCTGCTTTAACTGAATTGGAAAGGAGAGTGAATGTTGTTGGAGTTGTTGAGGATGTCACCGATAGGAGCTACCCCGTTGGGAAAGAAGCAAAGCTTGAAGTTGATGTTGCCTATTCTCTTAGGTCACGAACTCCGAGAAGACTATTATTGCATGAGTTGGGTAAGCAATAGAGTAGTTACGAGTTGTTTGTTAATAACTACTTCCCCGTTAACTGACTCTTAATGGACTCCGTATAGCTCTATTAGTGAAAGAAGGAGAGTGAAGTGCTTCAGCACGAAAGGAACGGTAAGACAGGTTAATTCCTGTTATAGCCTTCAGTAGCTAATAGAATAGAGAAGGAATGCAACCTTTAATGATTAGCGTCACAAGCACGGTATAGAGTCTCTGTCCTTTCCTGTTGTTTCACCAGCTGTAACTGCTTTGTTTGTTGTTGAACTCACGGAAAAATATCATAAATGCGAAGTCTTGACTCTAATAGGCCACAAGCAAGGGTAGCTAATGAGCTATTGAGTTAAGGAGTTCTCTCCCGCTAACTGACTCATACCTCAAGGGACACGATCGAACAAGCATTAGTTTAGTTAGGTTCGTAACCGGGTAAGAGAGAGTTACGTAATTGGTTGTTAAGTGAGTTAATTCAACAAGTTAAGAAGGAAGCTCAGCTTAAGGGTTTTTCCTCGGACTCTGTACTTTCAACAAGAGCAACAGGTAAGGGTTGTTATCGAGCTAAGTTAGTTAAGAGTTAAGATGTTAATGCAGTTCTTCAATATTGAGTTGGAGTTATTTCATCGCTAACCCGAAGGGAGTACTTGATTACTGCGTTAACTGACCCATTGATTGCTCTCGAAGGGAAGTGAGGGCATATGACGTCGATAGGCCTGAACGGTTAAGGAGTGAGTTAAGGTATTGAATTATGCCACTTCTAAGGGACGAGAGAAAGAGGTCTCGAGTAAGGGTTAAAGAGATAGTAGCTTAGCAGTTGGAGTTATGAGTTAATGCCCTTAGTTGGGTTTAGCTCTATCGGTCGAAGCAGGTTGATTGGTTCCAGGGCGTAGCGCCTATCTGCTTTCTCAAGTTTAATACGTCCCTTATTCCCTTTTCCGTTGTGTTGGGCCTGTGAAGATTCAAATGACGTGGCTCGTCCAGTTCCTTAGCATCTTGGTTAGAATCCTTTCTTAGCTTTATATACCCGGAAATGCATACTATAAAAAGTAGATCAGAGAGAAGGCTTCAACTAAGATATAGAAGTTGTTAAGGACTTGACTAAGTAGTAGATATGGGATTGAGGGGCACAGCAGGGAGGTTTATGAGAAGAAGGATCAGGATTCCTCTTTCGGAGCAAGCTAAAGAGCCCTTCAAATAGATCGTCGCTTTCCGGTAAGGCACTCGATGAAACCTATCCATCCCAACTTTAAAGCAAACAGTAAGTAAAGGCCCCTTTTTAGACTTCGCTCTTTTCTTCCTTTCCTCAGGTCGAAGTGGAGATGAAGAGCTAATTCACTACTCTACGTCAGTGACTTCCGACAGCTCCGAAAGATCCCGCCTTGCTTGCCTGTGACACTCACCATAGGGGCCGAGCCCAGCCTCATGTGCCGATGTAGTTTTCGACTTTCTCGAATTGCCCATAGTTCACTTAGTTAGGTGAAACTGGAGACAGTCGACTGTTCAAAATCAAAGCTGGAATCGCTTCAAGCACATAGAGTGCGAATCCCCGAAGGGGGAGCGCTCAGGTTCGGTATCATCTTTATTTACAATTTGATCACATAAAAGTTGAGTGAATTCTTTTGATGTTGCACTTGTGACAGTTACTGAAACCAATTCCCCAGAGGGGGCCCGGGGTCCAATGCCTGCGAAAAGGAGGAATTTCAACCGAGCATCAAGGTGAATGGCCGTCGACGGTCTGTAATAACCAACCAACTCGAAGGAAGTCCATAATGGAAATAATCCTGATCAAAGAAAATTTTCTGTTTTCTTTGTACTTCTTTGGAATCTTTCTCTTGGTATGAGATTTGAAACCCCGCTTTTTCCCTTGAGCTTGCATGCTGCTGGGCTAACGGGGAGGGAATCCGCATAGGAACTGATGGTTGAGGGCTTCGGCCTATTGCTTGGACCTGCTGTGTTGGAGCTGGCAGGATCAGGTGCACTTCGCCTTAGCGCCATCAGTTCAGTTGTTTCGCATCGGCAATCACCCTAAAGGCTTGTGCGCCAAGATCATATAAAACTCAAAAAGAAAGTCCTGCCACCGTGCTTGCTTTGGTGACAACTTTGATTGGGTCTGGAAGTCGCTTGTAGCTACATTGGTTGTCTTGACCAAAAATGGGCTGCCAAGCGGATAGTGCCTCCAAACCCTCAAAGAATGCACTACTGCTGTCATCTCTTTCTTTCTCCTGGACTGTATTGTATAGGATTTGCTATAAGGCCTCCACCATACCCCTTGAGGTACAGTAAAAGCCCTTTTTAATATCATATCAAGGTGAAGAAGAAGTTTTTCTCGATCGCACTTCTGGTCTGCTTTATCTTTGTAACTAACTACGTCTATAATATGGAAAGCTTTTTACTCGTTAGATGAGTTAGCTTTATGCATTCTTTTTTCTTTCTCAGAGTCATTGGCTGCGGGTTCATCTCTCTCTCGTTAGGTCTTTTCAAGTGCAATCCTACTTCTCTTCTAACTCTTCTTCATCGCCCTTAGGCCGCTCGCATAATACCCATGCATGATACAAAGCTTTAATCGTATATAAAAAAAGTTCTTGTTCTCGTCCAGGCACATTAGTTTTTGAACTCAAAATATTGAACATGACGAGCGAAGGGAGAATGGAGCAAGAGCAAGCGATCAGTTCATTAAGGTCATAATTAATTATATATAAATAAAAAAAAGTGATTCATGAATTTTCAGCATATTTTTACGAAAAAGTCTTTTTTATATTAACATAAACATTGAAGACTGACGACTAGGTTTTGGCCCATACATGCAAAGACAACAAAGAAAGCCATGCATTAAAACACACTACGAAGCGTCTACAGACACTTATTTAAATGAAGACGAAAGAGTCGACGGACTCTTCTATTCTAGTCTCCCCCGGCACCGAGGGTGGCTGCCCGCACAATCAGTGCTTGCTGCTCCTCGAGGAGTGCCCTCTTCCTGTCTTCCAGACCGCGAATGCGGTCCCGGATCAATTGCATCATTTTTCGGCCTCCGGATCGCAAGCTGGGAGATGTTCCCAGAACAGGCCCAACCTGTTCTCCCATTGGAGCTTCTCCTCTGTAACTTGAGAGATTTCTTGCTCCATTCTTTCAAGTGAAGTAAAAAGATCCATGGCTACACTCAAAGCTTTTTTTGCCGACTTCGTCGTTCCTCCCCGTCTCCCTTTGCCAAATAGAGACTGAAAGAAGCTTCTATTTATAGGCCTTGGAGGCCCTTAAATAAGAAAATTATTAGTAAGAATTGTTGTCTTGGTTCCGTAACATGGATCATTTCAAACCCGGCTTT
>Ga0268255_10000111_pt1:50000-68109 | contig 68109 bp, 40 predicted proteins | sample AgamicOrMarz_FD_200256 | JGI IMG/M metagenome (GOLD analysis project Ga0268255, IMG submission 200256) | Agave microbial communities from Guanajuato, Mexico - Or.Ma.rz (v2) (version 3) | ecosystem: Host-associated > Plants > Phyllosphere > Phylloplane/Leaf | place: Guanajuato...
GCGGCCACGGAAGTCAATTAAGATTAAGGCCGGTGGATACGTAGGCGGAGGCAAGGATAAAAGACTCATAACGAGCACTTTGGAAACGATTCAAGAACTCATAAACTATATCCGTATATTTGACTACTTTCATTAAAGACTTATCCTGAAGGTATAACGTCCTCAATTTTTGGAGGATTTTACTTATTTTTTATTACTTATTTTACTTTTACATTTTACTTAGATTCAATGAAGCTAGAAAGTTAGGCATAAGTAGACCTTATTCACTAATAGATCGTAATTATTCTCAATGAAAGTCAATAACTCATGGTTTATCTCAAAAGCCAGTGACTCCAAATAGTTCATAGTTCATTGTATTACACAATTTCTTGTAATCCGATCCCAATTGAATTTGAATATATAAATGATCTTTCTCATGGATCATGGGATGTTAATACTTCGAATGATTATAATAGTAATAGATATTGCCACTAAGCCTGCTTTAGGAACCCTCAGTCAGATCGGATTTTTCTTCTACCTTTGAAGCTTTCCGGATTACATACAATCTGGAGATTTAGGTAGTAGACTGAGATTGAAATTCAATCTAGCATAATAATTATTTTGAATACTGACCTTAGCTACAGATATTCTATTTTTCAAGTTTAGATACTGAAATCCGTTTCTTATTTTCTAAGAATTCAACCAATAACACACCGAAAGCATATTCTTCAGCATTATTATCTTCTGTATTATTATCAGAAATGGATTCCGATGATTCTTTTTTTTTTCGACTCATTAGAATGATATTGAACTCGAACCGCTGAATCAAGCCAGAGTAGAGACACGAAGAGCTGCTTTTTCCACTGAAGAGCGAACTAAGGACATGTATAATGATAGCTTCCAATGTAAACTCAAAAGTTTTATACCGAATGTGAGTCTTTTTTAGGGGCTTCCATAAAAACATAAAAAATCCAGCCGGTCTATCTTTACAATGATTACTCAACAACTTGAAAAAAGAGTTTTAATGGAAAATCATTCTTTTGGGGGTACAAAGACTTCTTCTGGTAAGACTAATGGGGGAATAATCAATCATAACATAAGACAACTTAATCAAAGATAATCAAGAAGAAGATTTAGTGAAGTTGAGTTGTTAGACACCCAGGATAATAAAGATAACCCACATAAACAGACCATCTAGATATAATACTAGATATAATAATCTAAATAATCTAAATATAAGTAGAAAGCCGGTATGATGTCTTTCTTTTCTATATTCACTAATGGTATACCTGTAGTACGTAAGATGTATCGTATGCAAGAAGATGGTAGTCATAGTAGCTCTTTGGATAGTGTGTCTGCATTGCATGGATCAGATTTAAAGAGCGTAGACATGTAAGAAATATGAATCTTCATCATCCTACGCCCTCAATATAGAGATCAAATATTTGACTATGCCTTACGTGGTATACGTCGTATAGTCTAAATGCTAGTTGGACAGCAATCTATTATCTATTATTGACTTCCTGTTACCGCACGGAAGACAGTGCCACCTCACCCCTAAGTCCCCGCCTGCGAATACATGATCGAATGCTAGGTTTGGCTGATACTGATATATGTCGGGAAAGCTCTCGGATCCTATCTTTCGATTTGAAGGATTCTATAAGGTATTCGGGATACTCGTTTCATATTCTTCCTTAGATCTATGATTGCTTTCTCAATTTTGTGAATGAAAAACCTGCTTCTCAAACCGGATGCTTTCTGCTCACCTGATTTTACTTTCCTTTATCGAGTAGTTAGAGAGACCTTTGTTAATGATATCTGTTATCTGTAGTTCACATCCAGATATTCTCAGCCCATGTCCTTTAGGGTGAGCCTTTTAATCACTCTACTCGATTGCTATTTTTTGACGAGCAGCCTTTTGATCCTCTAGGAATAGATGGCCAGAGTGCTAGGGTCCACTTTCTAGCTTCTATCATTCTCTCTATTGCATTGGCGGAATCTGTTTTTCCATAGGGTAGTTATGACCGAAGCTATTGCATTGTTGTCAGAATAGGCTATTCCCCGAAGATGCCTACTGAAGTTAGGGTTGAATACCTTTCGTTAGTAACTAAGTGCATGTAAGAAAAGGCTTTGAAGAAGAAATACGAACAACCGTGCTAGATCCGTATAATCTTTAATTCTCCCATGTTTTCCATTTTTTAAAATTTCTATAAATAGAAATAAGAAATTCATTTAATAATCATCCTATTCATCATAATCCTTCGAATGTGAATCCTAGTGTGTTAGCCTAAAAAAAGTTGATGGCGGCTCTAAATTCCTAAAAAAGAGTCAGAGTCCTCGGTACACACCACCTAGGGTAGTGTACTAAACCAAAAAAGGACTTCATCCCATAATGAAAGCACAAGTCTTACCGTCACCTCTAGAAACATAGGTAAGTATTCAACCCTCTTTAGCTTCAGTCGATAAACCTGCATGGTATGAGCAGGGTGAATGCGGTTCAAAACCAAAACAAAACCGCTGGCTGAGATATGCTTGCGAATCCAAGCCTGGGCTCTTTGCTAATGAAGCATCTTGTAGATAAAATTCTTCCTTCTTTCTTTCCATCCTTGTTGATTTGGTTGATTTGATATATGCTGTGAGATAACAGCCCCACATCAGATATTCTATTTATATAATCATAATATAACACTATATTCAGATATTTATATAGCACTTAATAATAAATATCATTGATGCTTTGAAGCAGATCATTCCTTTCCTGAATCAACGCATGGGTACAAGCTCATGAAGACTACTTATTCGCTTCCCCTGCGAATCTTGCTTATCTGTAGCCAGACTTAGTAGAACAAGGCCTAGGACAGGGGTGTGGTCGATTCGTCTTGTCTTGACCTTCTTAGCTTCATAAATCATAAAGAAAGCTAGCCTTCAAGCCATGCCAACCAAGAAGACCCCTATATGTTCTGACCCTCGGTTCCATGAACTTGCTCCCATACGTTTTATGAAAAGTGCTATTCACTCAACCTAAGTAATGAGATGTCTCTCCCTCTCGGGGAACTATCGCTAGAATCAGGCAAACTAAGGTTTGCTTTATTTTTTAAAGTAAAGTAAGGCAGTCAAGCACAGACATGGCATGCGGTTGTAACAGCTATACCTTATTCTGTAACAGCTCCTTCATGCTTTAGCCGATAGAGAGCAAGGATGTAAGAAAGGTTACAGGCAAAACTTAGACCTTAGATAGCTACAGTGGGGAAGGCTTGCAGCTGATCTTCCTTATTCTACGATGCAACTATTGCTTCTTCCTTTGCAGAAAGCACTTAATCTTAGTAAGTGTAAGTCCATCTTAACTATTCACTCTAAAGTGAAAACATATTTCCTCTAGTAGAATCATATCCAATCTTCCTGCTAAGCCAATCCCCAGTACAAGCAACTACATCCAGTTCATTTCCAAGGAAAAAAGGCTACCTTAACTCCCTTGAAAGGCAGTAATGGGGGATAAACTTTGACTCCTGACTTTACTTCACTTCGGAATGAGATGAGGTTTTAGATATATATCTGAGACCTGAGACAGCTGAATGCGTACTTACTTCTGAAAGTAATTTCCCATCGACCTTGCTATATAGGTTCATTGAACTAGTTTCATTCCCGAAGATCACTTCACTCCCTGTTGACTCGTGATAGAGTCACTTTAGCCCTACTAGAAAAAGAATTTATAGAACAGCCATAAAGTGTTATCAAAAGATTGAATTTCGAAAGGTAGAGGGCAGCTTTTCACTTTGAACATTGTAGCTAGTGAAGTTTCACCGGGGGAGTTAGGTCATATCTCGCTTCTCGCTATGAGACACCAAGTTAGGACGTAAATAGGTCATTTCGCTAGCTCTGGGCCACAGCACCGTAGGAAAGGACCTATGGGTTAATGGGTTAAGGGCTACTCACATGCCACGTCTTGCCGATTACTGACCCATCTTATCTATACCACTGCGGTATATGCTATTAAAAGGGACTTTTATAACAGGTCGAGGCTTAGAGTGGCCGTATTCGACACCTCCTAAGCCTTATCATGACTTTCATTCTACTATTTGCTCTTAGGCTAGTGCGTTATTGGTGTCCGGTTTGATTCGGGTGATGCCTCCAACTAATCAATAGAAAGCGCTTGGGGTAGAGGATGTGGACTACACCATTCCCTTAATTATTCATTAGAAGCGTTCCCCATCTATAGCAGTCCGGGAAAGTTAGATCACTACCGCCTAAATGCAGCCGTTCTCATTACCTGAAATGGCTTCCTAAAGGATTGAACTCCCCATAGCTTAAATGCCCACCTGAAGATCGAATTAGTCCCACTACTGAATACTGAACCTGCCTTGTAGTAAGATACAGGTGAGCAACCTAGTTTTGAGTTTTGAAGCCCCTCCATTCTACTTTCGTTTTCTGCCTCCAAACAAACCTGCCAATCCGATCAAAAACAAGCCCAAAACACGGGGGTTGGGGATTTTTATCACATTGAGATGCTGCCTTAGGAAGAGAAATCCGAAAACAAGCAATTTTCCCGGTAAAACGCAAAAAGGCCGATTTGAGATCCCATCTACGAGCTGAAATGGACTTGCAGCCTAAAATCCCGGGAAAATGAAAGTGGAGATTGAACGCGCCGAGGGCTTAGACAAGTAGGCATAAGGAAAGCAGGTAAGAAGTGACGAACCCGAGCACTCAGCCTTACCTTGAAGAGAGAGGAAAGTAGTGAACAGAAACATAGTCTAGTAAAGAAGTCAATAGATGTCAGCAATAATCAAAAGATCTACAACTGAAAACTTGCATTACTTCAATTCACAAAGCACTTGTGGATTGGAATGCATATTATTGAGCTGCTATTGATAGGTGCGAAATAGGTATTTTCTGAAAGCCGGAACACGAAACTAGGAAGAGCTGAGAGGCTTTCAGAGGGAGAGGGACGAAGGCATCACTGATAAGGAACTACTTGTTAATTCTAGGCGTGAGTGGTTACGAATGCCACTGCTACAACTCCTATAAAAAGAACACTAAGTTCTAGATGAAAAAGGTGGTGCTCGCTAACCACCTAACCATCAGCAGCCGTAAACTTCAAAGGCATGAATTCCGGCCATTGCATTGAGCAAGGATCGTTGAGCAACGAAATGAATCCACAGGGAAGGCGAAGGTCAATTTCTATACCAAACCAAAAGGACGGTCCAAACAAACTTGACTGAAAAAGTAATAGAAGCAAAAAACCACGAGAAACCGAACCTTTCTAAAAAATCTTTCTTCCCAGTAGTGCGCGAGTGCTTGTTCTTTCCTCTTTGGCCTGGTTGCTTGCGATGCCTTCTATTTCTATTATGAATATGAAAATAGAAAGAATGTCTCCTCTTTCTGTTGTGGTTTGTCAATCCTGGTTAACGAATATAGTAGTTCGTTTTCCACGTCAAGGCGGTTGTTCAATTAATGTTGATCCCAATCCACGCTCTTATGCCTCTGAAATCCCAATAAGAGCAGGAAGAACCGGTTTACTTTGATTCAAGAATATCCCCTGCTGCTAGCTCTTTCTCTTACTATCTCCTTTATGGTCTTTCTTAGGCTCCTGGGGTCAAGACTAAGTCAAGCGAAATCCCAACTGTCGAATCAATTGCTGCGTATTCGATAATACGAGCCGTGATACCAAGGAAGGAGACAAAGACAACTAACCTGAGATTCTCAGATAACAACATCATATCATAATTTATAGGGTTTCCTCTCAAGGTAGTAGAGATAGGCGGACTCACTCCACTAACAGAAAGACATTAACAGAAAGACATTAACAGAAAGAGAAGATCGAGGAAGGAAGGGCTAGCTCTTTGTATTAGAGTTAGAACTCAACTCTTTTTTTTTTTCTAGCCCCTATAAAGCAAGAATTCCTTAACCCTCTACTTCGTTCAGTGGAAATTCTAGACTCTTATCCTAGACCTGAAAGTCGGAATTATTAAGAAGTTAAGAATTAAGAAGTGAGTAAGACTTTTTCCAACTCAGTCAATAAGTACGAGACCCTTAAAAATGGAATTTCTAGTTATATTCCTTAAGAAAGATGGACCCTAAGGATAGAAACTACTACTAATACTTAATAAAGAATCAGTAAACTCGCCCTCGCAGCACTTTGTTCACTCTCATAGAACTCTGAGGAAGTACGACTAGGGTATCTTCTGTAAGCTTGAAAGCATCAAAGCGGATAGGATAGGATAGAGACCTTTATTACCAAGTATTGGCGTTGCGTGCTCTAGAAGGAAGAGGGCCCTTGGAAGAAGTTCGGACGGAGATTGGCTTTCTAGTGCAAAGGGCCTAAGGTAATTTTACTGGTGGACCCCTCTAGCTCTAGGACAGAAGACTTTCGTCCTTAGTGATACTAGAGTGATACTAAATACTACAGCACCGCTTTCTGCTTTTCTGGGACCCAGGATCTCCTCCAATCTTTCTCCCAGGTCCATTAGCATTAGTGATCGCTAGGTTGAATTCGTAGGAAGTCTCCATTTGGGAGTCCAGACTACTTAGAGTAGAGTGCTTTCTCTTTCTTCTTTGGTTGTTCCTATTCTTATGATTCTCGAATTGAATCTTTCTTTTTCTTCTTCCTTCAATAAGGTCTCTGCTCACTTGCCTGGAACTGAGTCTGGTCCCCTTTTCTCATATGGTTTTTCCCTTCCTCATTCTGTAATTCCCTATTCCCTCTCTCTCGTCGGCAGGCTAGCTTGGAAGTCTTTTTTCCATGCATTCCTTTCTTCGCTCGCCATGGGCTGCTTCCCCGCCTGTCTTATCTACTTGAAAGTCCAGGTTTCTTGACTTGAAGGCATTCTTTGCTCGGCCATCGGTGCCTCATAGATTGGGACTCCAAGTCTTCTCTCTTCCGATTCTGAGCTGTCAATGGTAGCCAGGGTCCTACAGGCAGGCAGGCCCAATCTTCTTATGGGAAAGTCCCCCTTTGATGTCTACGAATGGTATAAATTCCGAACTAGTCTTAGCTTCGTCCCTCTTTCCCACCGCGAATGCTTTTTTCTTCTTTTTTTTGTTTTATCTATTTTCTTTATCTCTACTATCTTCTCTCTCCAGTCTTTGGATCTGGTGGAAGCGGTACTAGCCTCTATTATTTTGTTTCTAGCTTCTAGGGCGGATCCACAGCGAAACTCTTCTTCCCCGCTTTTACCGGCCCGGCTCAGACACCCTTCACTCTTCCTCCGTTGAAAGTAAGAACCGTTGGTCTATGGGTAAGTTCTGGGGTAAGACCGGCTCTCGCTTCCCAGTCTCCCACTCCTTGTCTTTTTTTTTTTCCTTTCGTTTCACTTAACTACTTCATCTAAGAATCGCTATTCGAAGGCACAACATATCTATCTGGTGGAAGCTGACGCCCTTATCTACCAGGCTACACACTCTCAAAAAATCGTCAAAAAGGTTGGCTAGTTCCTTTTTCTTTTGACGATTGTGGGGAATCCCTATTTCATATGTATTGATTTGACTTACTTTTTTGCTTTTTTGTTTGATTCTTCGAAAATGATAGGTTCCTTTCGATTCCAAACACTAGAATTCGGCCCTGGGTAAGGCTAGTATCCGCATGGTCGAATGAACAATCTTCTTTCTTTCTGCCGGTGCTAGGGAGCCGCTCCTCGTTCATAACGTAAGGACGCTATGGCTTTATCGGTGACTAAGAAGATAGAAAAAAGAAGTCTGTGACCAATCCATCGTCTATATCTTTTATATTCTTTCATCCACCTTCTAGTTGTCATAGAATCATCGAATTAATACATACAATATCATAAAGAAAAGAGTTCTTTCTTCTAATTTCAGGGTCTTTGCATTTCCAATTTTTGGATTCCTTTCCATAGATAACTTTCGTCCTGTTGTTTGGACTATTTTCCATCTGCATTGCATATGTACGAAATTATATATTAGTTTCATAAAGAATCTATTCATTAGGACCTGATTAAGATCGTTTTCTTGTCTGTCTTCCCACTTTCCCTATATCTCTCCACTAGAACCTTTTTCTTGTTATGTTAGTTTTCATCTGGGATTGTCTCGGACGAAGGGTATTCGTCCGACACGTCTGGCTCAACTAAGTCAAGTAGACTCTTCTTTTGTTTTTCTTTTCCACTTTTTTTTAGTCCCAAATGACAATTAGATTTCAAACCACGTACGAGGTTTAGCAACTCTGGGTCCTCTTCTAAATATGGGAATCAGCGACTGTAAGCCCGCCTTTGGCAGCTTCTCTTTCCTCCATTTTGTATATTCATAAGGAAAAAACTTTTTTTTCATTTTTGGAGAGCTCTCCTTAGCTAAAAAAGGGGCGTGTAACTTTTCGTCTATGGTGGAATGACTTTTCCATCCACTCTGCCTAAGGAAACTCGAATTAGTCACTTTGCCCCTTCCAAAACGCAAGCTTCTGATTCTTGGTTCCTACTTCTCTAGTCAAATTGTGTTTGCTAGTTTTCTACATATCTAGAATGAAAGTTCTCCATTCCATCCATATCTGGTTTTTGACTCCTTCCAAATTCCTCCCAGTCGTTCTCTTTCTCTCTCTTTCTTTTCTTTGTGAATCTCTTTTGCTTGGAAAGGCGTTAGCGATCCGATCCGATCTACTCTTTCTTCTTTCTTCGTATCTCTTCTATTTCTGTCTGTTTTCTTCTGTCTTTCTAGTTCCCTTCTTCCTCCAAAGCAAAGTAATCCCAAATCACTCATCTGGGAATAAGTCCATTGTTACTTACTAGATAAGATAGCTCTAGAAATTCTTTTGATTTATTCTTTTTTTGTAGTAGGAGATGGCCTTTCAATTCCAATTTTGTGATAGATCAGGTGGTACCCGTGAAAGCCTTTGGTCTAAAGCGTCGTCCTTGCTAGAAAGAAAGTGGAAGAGAGTCTGTTCCCGACTACTCATTCAAGCCCCTAAGAGGGTTCTTTGTCCCAGGACGAGGGATCCGTTCCAGCGCACAAGGTTTCGCGCCGACACGGCCTAGGCGGGTCCGACATTTATTGCTTTCTGAATTCGACGCTGTGGATTTCAGCTATTGTAGTCTAAGATCTTCTTATTCTGTAAATAATCAAATCAATTCCCTCGAATTTCACTGATTAATACTCATTATTTACCGAAGACTCTCCTTTCCGATTTGACTCCCCTTGTCGTCTTTTGGCAGCATCTGGCCTTGTGTCAAGATTTTGCTTGCAGGAAGGGCCCGGAATAGCTTTCTTCGCCCCTAGGTGGACTTAGTTTAGGCCCCCTCTCCTTAGTCAGATTAGTAAGAGAAAGGATTGGCGCGAGGCTCGCCTGCTTTCTAGTCGATGACTAGTCGGCCTCTTTCTGCTCTTTGTCTTTCTTTTTGCTCTTCTAGAAGGATGTGTTTACACCTATGACTTCCGTTCTAGAAAGCAAAATCTTCGACCCAGATCTGACATTCGCTAAAAAAAAGGATGGATACGATTTCTCTATTCATACCCAGTTCTTCTCCTTGTTTCTTTTCTTTCTTGCTCCCAGACCGAGATCTCTTTTCTGTCTCTTCTTCTTCTTTCTTATTCCCAATGAACCCAACCGGATCAAAGTCCTTCTTTTTTTTCTTCTCTTTTCAGCTCTCTTTCTTGGAAGAGCTAGCTAGCTTTCTTCTTTTTTTTTTCTTTCTTCGATGTAAGGATCTCTCTTTTTCTGTCTTTACTTTCTTCTTTCTGGATCAAGACGATTCTTTCGAAAGTCCTTCTTCTTCCTCTCTTTCCCTTTCTTTTCTTCTTGAGAATATATTGAGAATATAGGCTTTGCTCTCCTAGGCCGGCCCAGCCTTTACTTCTTTCTTTTCTCTTCCTCTGTCTTTGTTTTTTTCTTCTTTTCTGCTTGGGTTGTGACAATCACATGAGATGAGAGAGGAAATGGATCTTTGGATTTGGCCTTCTACTTGAGTCAATAGAACGAATCCGAGGTAGGCTTTCCATCGACTAGTTCGACTAGTGGGCCTCGGCCTCTTTCCTTGTCTTTCCTTTCTCTATTTTTCCCTTTTCTTGAAAGTGTCCCGAAGAAGCTACCTAAGTAAGAGCTAGCCCCTCTCCTCCCTTCCATTTCCGTGGAGTCTGTCTTTCTTTGTCTTCTTCTCTCTCTATGCTCTGGATTGCTCAAGGATTCTCTCTGATTTTCTTTTTTTGGAAGGGGGCAAAAACATAGAAGACAAATCCTATCGAATTGACCGATCAAGCAAAAGAAGAATAGAGAAACGACTGCATTCTGGAAATGATAAAATATTGTAAACAATCACTTCCCTTCTTCCACTATAGCGAAATGGACGAATAGAGTATTCTTGAAGTTATTGAGAAGTTATTGATACAAAAGGAGAGGAAAAAGAAAAGTCGCTTCTCTCATAACATAGGAGGGACATCCCTCTCAAAGCAAAGAACACGAAGAAAGAGAATGGGAATCTAAAAGGTTCGTTGAGCACAGGAGAGAGAAATTGCTACCAGGGACTAGAGCAGACAAAGGAAGAAGGATAATAAGCCTCTTCAAGTTTCTTAGTCGCGCTTCAAGAAAAAGGATAGAAGAAGAAGGACCCTCAAGAGAAAGGCTGCCTCCTAAACAAAAAAAATGCTGACTAGAAACAAAAAAAAAAGAGCCTCTGAGCGAAGGCCAAAAGCAAAGAACTCGCTAAACTGGGTCCGAGACAATGGACGAGCAAAGCATTTTCTACAAGAAAAGGAGAATTTCACTAGGGGTGTGAGTAGAGACTTGAAATTGCTCATGCCAGTGCCCAGACTAGACCGAGGGGAAAAGGCATTATTTACAGAGAAAGCAATCCATCTAAACAAGCAGATTCTACCATTATACCGGGAACATCAATGAAGGATGTTCTTGTCAATGATGAAAAGAAGAGAAGGTGACAAGATCAAAATTCTTGCAGCAACTGAATCAATGCAGGTTATTCTGGAGGAATATTTCAGATCAATGATGGAAGATCAAAGATGCTATACTAATTAGGGTCTTGGGTAAGCCATGGTATTATCCGACCCTAACTAAAAAATTGGCCATAATAAAGAGTTTCTTAGGTCAGGAGCTTACCAGATAAACGTCTATCTACTTCTTTTGGTAGTGGGGAATCACTCTGGCCTAAGAGAGTCTCTTAAGTGCTAGCGTAGCGGGAGAGCAAATAGCAATGAAGCTTCTCTAAAATCTGAGTTCCAACTACAAGAGCTTTCCATGCGAGGAAAAGGGTAAAGATAGGCGCATCTGAGCACCCGGAAGGCAGATGGGAAGCGAGGAAAGTCTCCGAGTTCAATTGTTTTGGTCCTGCAGAGTCGGTTTCTGTCATAGATTAGATGATCAAACTGCTTTCGCCGGAGCAGATGATGTCCAAGTAACCTTGAGGGGGAAATAAAGCTTTCTATCAAGCCGACCGGTTTAGAACTCTCTTTTCAAACTTGCTAACTAGAGCATACACTATAGAAATCGAGCATTATTCCGCTAGCTTTTTTACCTTCGGACAAGTAGGCATGACAGCTCTATGAACTGTATAGGATCTTACAGGAAATGAATCTACCGCTTATGAAATGAAAGAGTAGCACTGCGCCATCTGATGCTTTAGTGAAGTATATTCTCTCTTTTGACCGCTTACTCTTTCACTTACTAAAAAGCCTCGTGTCCGGACTCAATCTTCACACTATCCGCTGGCAGGCGCTTTGGCTAACTTGACCCTTTCATTTATGGGCTCTCTATCCACATCCACTTATGTGTGTCCGGTCCCATCTTTTCTTTACTTATTCTTTTCACAGAAGGATTCAAGTCTCTCTTTGGGAAGTAGCATTTCCAACGACTTCCCTTGCTGATTAGGCTAATAGGGTTACCCGTTAGCTTAGCTTTTTCGCTAGGCTCCAGGGATTCTAGTTCTGAGGGACTAATGGATTGGCAGTTGCACCAATCCGAAGTATATGTAGCTACAATTATCTACGTTCCCAACGTGCCTCACCCGGCGGACTCTTAGCTAGTGTCTATAATCTTACCAGAATCGAATCTGGTGTGGATCAATCAGACTGTATAAAATATTTGTTTCAAGGAGGAATCCCCGAATTTCTTCTGTTTTCTGGGTTTGGAAAGTGGATTTTCAAGAACGAGAATCTTACGACCGTAAGAATCATCTACGCTTCAAGCCTATAATTAATGCATTAATGGCAGAAAGATGGCTGCGGAAATAGAAAATTTCCCCCTTATTGTTAAGTTGTTAAGAAATAAAAGATGCTCATTGAATAAATTGAATAAGAAGATGAAATTAACACTTACCCAAAGAGATTTAAGGATTGTACTTTCTGTTCTTCTAGATTAAAAGGATCTCATTTTCATTATTATTATGTATTTGGCGATATATGAATTATAGATAGGCTAACAATCGCAATTTAGATTTGCTTAGATCGGTTCTTTAAAGTCATATCGGAAGAAATTGGGAGATTTAATAGGAAATACCCTTTTTGAACGAAAGAAAACTCGAAAATGCAATTTGAGAAACCGATTTATATATAAATATCAAATAGATAGAGTATGAAAACGAAGACGCGGTCCTCCATACAGTACAAAGAGTGTCAACCGTACTTTGAGTGGCATTCAGGAAGCAAACGTCTAGAGGTGTATCTTATTAATTAAGAACCTTCACTTCAGGGAAAGTTTTTGGTATTGAGTAGCCAGGTCATCTTTGAGCCAAAATAGAACCTTTGGGGATTTTTTCTAAAGCAAAGACTACACGAAATAGGTTTTTTGGTTCTAGGAAGTCAGCTGCGGTTTCCATATCAGCAGTGTTTCAAGATGATACAAAATAAATTAGACTGACTAAGATTCTTATTATAAGATTAAGTATTCAGAGTGCCTTCATCATAGGGGATCGGGATTCTTTTTTTCTAATTCTAATTGAGGGCTTGGCTAGGTTGATGATTGTCAAGTGGGGGCTCTCTAGCAGATTGATTCAAGATCTCTGGGGAAATGAAATTAAGAAAGTCTTTCTAGTCTGTAGTCTATAGTCATCCGCTTTTGTCATAAACGGGATCGCCAGGCTGGGGTGAAAGAGGTCTTCGTTCTTATATATTCAAGAATGGTAGAAAATGGTTCTAAAACGACAAAGCAGAGTAGTCGAATTTCTCGAGCCATTACTTTTTCCCTCTTTCTTTTCTTAATGCTCGTCGGATGAGAGGACAGGAGATTTTGAAGTCATGCGTGATATATATAGATATATATATTAGAATTCCATTCAGGAATCTTCTTTTTACAGGTACCTACTAGATAGAGGTTGCAGAATATCAAAGAGGTTTCACTAGATACTAGAAATATTTCAGAAAGATTTGGATTCCAATCAATTCATCCTTCGGGAAAAGGCTTCCCAATCTTGCTGTTGTGGGCTGAGCTTTGATTTCATTTGATTTAGTTCCAGAAATAGCCAGTTTCCGCAGTGGAGCTTTCTTTTGATGGATTGTTTTCGAGAGCGAGCGAGAACGGGACGGAAGTAAATATCTTATTTTGGTCATTTTAGGCTATCTGTTCTTCCTTCTGTTCTTACTAGCGAACTCCATTTCTTATTCCGACGGAAATTGAATTGTACAAAGGTTCGGCAAGTACTTTCCTTTTTCATGGTAATGGTCAGACCTAGTGGATAGTAAGTCCTGCGGACTTACCCTCTACTTCTAATTCTTCTACGACGAAGTGTTCCGCAAGAGTCCCCATTTCCTGGTATTGCAACGCAGGAAACTTCTGCGCGACCTTTTGGTCAGCACAGTATCTCCGCAGGTTTCCAGCAAAGCCACATATTTAATAGAACAAGTCAAGCTAGAAAGAAAGCACTTTCAGATCGGTCGTGAACCAGAAAGAATGAGCCCCTTCAATACCAAAAGGAAGAAATCAGCACTTGCTTCTTGAGCTGGTACAACAACTCCAGCAAGAAGGATTAGCCGATTAGAAGGCATGGCCAAGGGTACTACAAGCGGAACCCCAGTCCCAAGCTATAGGACGACAGATGAATTAGGCGCTGACTCCAAGACTGATACGATAGGCTTTGAGTCATCAGTTTGATCTCAGGGCTATGGGTATAGACCCGAAAGCACCTTCACTGGCCATGGACTACTGAATCAATCGGACAACCGTTTCACTACTTCCAAGACTGAAAATCCAATGATAGAAGAATCGCCTGCAGCAAAACTTTCTAAACTAGACTATAATAATCTTTCGTAGCAGTCAAGGATGAGTTCAATCTATTAGGTTCTTCGATTTTTTCAGAGGGAAAGCTACATAAATTCTTTGGAAAAGCCTGCTTGGAAGCTCTCTTTGAGTCGGAGAAGTGATACCTGTAGACCGTGGTGAGGGAGACTACCGCCCCTGAGGGGCTTGTTGCTAGAGGCATCCCCTCAAATGAGATTTATCAACTCTACAACAGCTCCGGTTTTAGCAATAAGAGCCCGCCTTCCAGGTCCTATATTCTAGTTACTAGCTTCAAAGGAACTAGTAAAATAAGGAGTCAAAGCATTGGATAGTGCTACCTACGAGTGAGTCACCCGCTTGGTTACCTGTCCTTTTGTAAGGAAGGTGCGCATGAATGTCTTTACGCAAGACCATCAAATTACTGAAGGTATTTAAGGAATGAACTTCTATTACAGGGATTCCTTTATTAAGACCTTTCGGATAGATAGCCCTATTCTATTGAATGAAGGTTGAACACCAACCCGCCTGGAAAGCTAAGAGTCGGAAAAGACCTCGCTGTCCAGGAATGAAAGAAGTCGCTTTCTATTTCTAGGAGAAGGAGTACGAGGAAGTCAAGTCACAGGCAAGCAACCAACAGGCTAAGAGCTATCTCCCAACCTCTCCCTTTTATTGACAAAATGAGAGGGATTTCAGGCAATTAGCATATAAGAATTCCTGCCCTAGAAGATCGCATTTCTGACTTGAGCACCGTCTTTAGGCATTTCAGTTCTCAGGATCTGAAAGGCTAAAGATCGTACTGAACACAACCCTATGATATGAGTGAAGGCGGGCCAGGAAAGCACCCTTCACTCATAGGGTGAAGGCGAGGAAGCTTGAATTCAGGGGGCTCTTAAACAAGAGTTTCTACTAGGTAGATTTGCCCTTCTACGCCGGTGAGTTCGAACTCAATCATTGACCGGAGATTGGGACAGAGTGGATGGCAACTAGCTGACTTCTTCCTGTCACTCGTACAGATCTGGTTGAAGATATTGCAAGGGATACAAAGTAACTTCCGAAGATTGAAAGAGAGGCAATCCCAGTTCGATACTGGTCTTGTTGCACTTCATGACGGATAGCCCGCTAGGGACTGTGCTTGGCTTGTTAGCGAGAAAGTGCATAAAAGAATGCGATTTATCGATCGATAAAATAAATAGGCTCAATCTGTAACTGCCATTTTGACTAGGTGGATTTTTCCTTCTAGTTGACTTCTTTCTGCGGGATACCCTACTTAGAGCAGTGAAACCTTTAAGGCAAGAGATGCAGGCAAGTCAGTCGCTAGAACTCCCAGATGCTAATAACTTGCTTGAAGGGGTATAAAGCCTGTTCTTTTGGTACAAATCCTCTTTATTGCTTTATTGAATAAAACTAGCTAGCTGTCTTTGAAGTCAAGTACTTAGCCGGAAAGGCAAGTCCTTCGCGGGCACTACCCTACTTTTTTCGGTATTGCATATAACTACAAGTTTAGATGTAGCCATCTAGACAACCTTGCTGTCCAAGTTTACTACTGGATAGGAATTCCATCGGTATGGCATTAGAACTGCTCGGATAAGTTCGATATCGAAGGTATACAGTTGATAGATCGGTATTGAAGTGAGATGAGATATTCAATCCTCTTTCTATTTAATGGTATTTCACTCCCTTTTATGTAGAAGTATTGCAACTGAGACTGAGAGACAAAGGAGATCCCATTGAACTTGCCTTGATTCAATCAAGGCTAGCTGACGAATGAACTCGCATGCTGGAGAACCGATGAGAGACATAGTCGATGCCAATATAGCTGTAATTCCACACTTGAGCTTTTCCCTTCGAAGAGTTGATCTTGCATCATTTCTCCATTGGATTGGGGAGTTGAAATGATGCAAGCCCTTTTTCCTTCGATGACAGAGATTGAAATGGATAAAGTGAATTCTGCCTAATGCTGAAATGAGACTGATTTCTAGATTTCACTGATTTCAGTAATTGAACTGATGGCAACTAGCGAGCAATCTTACTCAATCGGGCATAACATAACCCAACACCAACCAATCTCTTTCTTCCCACGCATCATATGAGTAAGCGGAGCTCTAAAGTTAACCTAAGCGACGCTACGCTCAAATTATCTTTCTTACTCCAGAAAAGAAAGACTAATCTTTAATAATGCGCACACGTGAAAAAAGCAGGCTTACTCTTCCAATCCAACTCAATCGAAGGAAAAGCTGGGACTACGACTTGCTTAGTGCAGGGCAGCTTGTCGTGATTGGTTGGACACTTTTTTCGTTTAAGGTCGACGCTTGGTCACTCTATTAAGCTTTCCCAGCAATTTTATTGAATGGGGTATTTATTCAAAGCATCTGGTCTGGGATCTCCCAGCATCCTCCTATCCCTATTCCCAAGCAATGTGCATTTCCTCTCGCTTTGCTCCGTACCAGCTTGCTATGGAAAAGCTTTGGCGACGCTCGAGTTCAATCATACCTGCACTTAATAAATGCCTTGCTTGTTTTGTCGAGTAAGTATTGCCTTTTAGCTTTAGCTGCTATGGGCTGACGCTTTGGCTGATTTAATGACTGAGCACTGAGGTAGGTTTCTTACGCAAGCACTAAGTAAGAAGCAAGGATCAATCAATAGTAAAGATAGCCACGGGGCTGCAAAATTTCATTCTAATGTCGGCAATTGCGCTGCTTCGGCTCAAAGCGGCGAGAAGGATTCCCAAGTTCTAGTCCAAAAATGTAATCCGGGTACCTTATCCATTTGACATGGCTACAGCCAGACAGTCTTTCTTTTTATTTTACGTAGGTTTCAATCAGGGACAGACGATCTGGTGAAAACTACACTTCATTAATCTAATGTTTTCCCTTTTATCGGGAATCGAAGAACCCATAATTACCTGCCACTATTGGGCTGAATCGGGTCTCTCCCGTTGGTCGATTGTCCGTCTAGTGAAAGTTAGCGTTGATACCCCACCAGTCAAGTAAGGGCGGTAAAAATAAACGATATCTGTAAAGTTAGACTCGCTACTAAAGAAAAAAGGAGTCACAAACCTTCAACTCATCGAGGAAAATATTTTATTTCAATTCTATTTGCTCTTGACGCCAACAATTTCTCTAAGACTAAGGACCTGACGATACTGGAATCGGAACTCATTTCCCTCAGTCTTTTACGTTGCTGTGCCACGGAATCAAGAAGGGGTCAGCTGAGCTTGAAGAGCGGAGTTCGGCGAGAATACTCTTGACAGGTGGGCATGGAAGCTATCTGCTATGCTATTAGAGGATTTATACACTCCACCCTGTTGGCTGTAGTTTTAGCTTGTATATGTGAAAAAAGAATAAGAAAATAAAGGATATTTCAAAAAGAATGAAAATCCTCAAATTTTCTGCACAAAACAGGGAAAGAGAATGAACTAGAACAAAGCAGATTTTTTTCATTCCAGCACTACAAGGTTTTTTTACATGGGAGTACATCCAATAGGAAGCTTACACACACATAGACCAGCCCTAAACACAACATAACAAATAAAACCAAACAAAGACACTTAACTTAGCATAGGAGTCTATCTCCAGTAAGCATCGGAGTAGATCCCCACTAACAAAAGACAAAGAACACCATACATTAAAACAAACTACTTTCTACTTTGCGTCTACAGACACTTATGAAATTGAAACCCTAACTTTTCAAAATAAAAAACTAAAAGAGTCAGAGTCGCCGGTTTTCTTGGCAGATTATCCTCACGGTAAGTTCCTGCTGCTCCTGCTGTAGTTTCCGCTCTTCCTTCTGGAAGCCGTAGAGTTCCTCTTCAAGTTGCTGGATTTTGTTTCTGTCTTTTTCTTTTCTTTCTTCTCGAGGACTGAGTTTAGGTTTTCTATAGAAGGCCGAATCCGTCTTCATATGGATAGAATAGCTATATTAGGATCTCATATCAGCTAATGGATTTGATTCTCTGCTTACAGCTCTTCCTCCCTT
>Ga0268255_10000122_pt1 | contig 65148 bp, 61 predicted proteins | sample AgamicOrMarz_FD_200256 | JGI IMG/M metagenome (GOLD analysis project Ga0268255, IMG submission 200256) | Agave microbial communities from Guanajuato, Mexico - Or.Ma.rz (v2) (version 3) | ecosystem: Host-associated > Plants > Phyllosphere > Phylloplane/Leaf | place: Guanajuato, Mexico...
TGGATGCGGAACATCCGAACTGGAGGGACCGTTAATGGCTGGACTGAACCTGAATAAAAAATTATGGCGTATCCCTCAGCAGGGCATGGTACGCGGCGTATGTGCCGGGCTGGCACATTATCTTGATGTCCCGGTGAAACTGGTACGCGTGGTTACGGTGCTGTCGATTTTCTTCGGTCTGGCATTCATTACCCTGGTGGCTTATATCGTGTTGTCATTTGTGCTCGACCCGATGCCTGACGGCGAGCTGGATGCCGAAGGCGCGCCCACCAGCAGCGATCTTCTCAACGCGGTGGATACCGAGCTTGCGGCAGGTGAAAAACGACTGCGCGAAATGGAACGTTATGTCACGTCCGATACCTTTACGCTGAGAAGCCGTTTTCGTCAGCTTTAAGAGAGAGATAATATGAATCAACACTGGCAACAGGCCGGTCAGAAGGTAAAACCCGGCCTGAAAATCGCAGGTAAACTGGTCCTGCTGACGGCGTTACGCGTTGGCCCGGCAGGCGTCGCTGGCTGGGCAATCAAATCTGTTGCCCGTAAACCGGTCAGAATGCTGCTGGCGGTGGCGCTCGAGCCATTGCTGCAAAAACTGGCAAAGCGCGTTTCACGTCGCTTCTTTTCCTGATACCTCCTTCCTTCGCTAACCCGTTCTTCTGATGGAAAAGGGTTAGCGATACCCCTGATATCGTCCTTCCTTTTCCTCGATCTTTGCGGCAGCTCACAATAATGATTTGAGCTGCCTGGCGATCGTGTTTTTCTGGCGCCAGGTCCGTTGACAGATATTTTCCATGGGAGTAGATTGCGCTTCGTGGGACCGCTACCATGGAAATCAATGTGAACGATAAAATTAAGCAATTAATCGATTTTGTTTATGCCGAATCATTCTCTGATGCGCATTATGCGACGCTGCTGGAAAAAATCTCCAGTGCCAAAAATGTCATTACAGAAAAGCGTAAAGCCAGCTGGGATGAAAAGGATGTTGTGCTGATTACCTATGCCGATCAGTTTATGGCACCAGGTGAGGGGGCATTATCGGCTTTTACCCGTTTTTATAATAAATGGCTCTCTGACTCTTTTTCTCACGTCCATCTTTTACCTTTTTATCCGTGGTCGTCTGACGACGGTTTTTCCGTTATTGATTATCATCAGGTCGCCCCTGAAACCGGGACGTGGCAGAATGTTGCCGAATTAAAACGCTCGGCCAGCCTGATGTTTGATTTCGTGTGCAACCATATGTCGGCCAAAAGTCAGTGGTTCGCAAATTATCTGCAACAAAAGCCAGGGTTTGAAGATTTCTTTATTTCTGTTGATCCGAAAACCGATCTCTCTGCCGTAACTCGCCCACGCGCATTACCGCTACTGACGCCCTTTACCCTTCACGATGGCAGCGTCAGACACCTGTGGACGACGTTCAGCGATGATCAGATTGACCTGAATTTCGCCTCGCCGGAAGTATTAATCGCCATGGTGGAGGTTCTGCTTCACTACCTTGCCGAAGGAGCCAGCTATATTCGCCTCGATGCCGTCGGGTTTATGTGGAAGACCCCCGGCACCAGCTGCATTCATCTCGAAAAAACGCACCGCCTGATCCAGCTGTTCCGCGCCATCGCCGATGATGTCGCACCGGGGACGGTGATTATCACCGAGACGAACGTTCCGCATAAAGATAATATTTCTTACTTCGGTAACGGCGAAAATGAAGCGCAGATGGTCTACCAGTTTTCCTTGCCGCCGCTGGTGCTCCATGCCGTTCACCGTCAGGATGTACGGGCGCTTTGCCAGTGGGCAGCGTCCCTGAATCTGCCGTCCACGCGTACCACGTGGTTTAACTTCCTGGCCTCCCACGATGGAATTGGTCTGAATCCTTTACGCGGCATTCTTCCAGAACCTGAAATCCTCTCTCTGGTCGAGAAACTTCAGCAGGAGGGGGCGCTGGTAAACTGGAAAAATAACCCTGACGGCACGCGAAGCCCTTATGAAATCAACGTCACTTATCTTGATGCATTAAGTGCAAAAGCGAGCAGCGATAGCGAACGTATTTCACGCTTTGTTCTCGCCCATGCCGTACTGTTGAGTTTTCCGGGTGTGCCTGCCGTATATATTCAAAGTATTCTTGGTTCCCGAAATGATTATGAAGGCGTCGAGAAACTGGGTTACAACCGCGCAATAAATCGTAAGAAATATAGTGAAGGGCAGGTTGATAGTGAACTCAATGACGATAACAGCCTGCGCAATAAAATATATCAACGGCTCAGCGCATTAATTGCTATACGACGCGCCGAAAAAGCGTTCCACCCTGACAGCCAGGCTTATTTCACTCAGCCAACTGAGCAGGTTTTAAAAATAGTGCGCGTTGCGGAAAATGGCGAGCGCATTACGGGTTTATTTAATTTCAGTGATTGTATTCAACACCTGACCACCAATATTGAATCCGGTCAGGAACTGATTGCCGGTGTAATGATAAGCGGGACGGCTCTGACGCTTAATCCATGGCAGGTCATGTGGATTAAAGAACACTAAAAAGGACTCCTAAAATGAAAATGCCCAGAATTGTGCTGTTATCAGCACTGGTTTCGTGCGCCCTGTTAACAGGCTGTGAAGACGATAAAACTTCTGCCGTCACCATCGAGTTTATGCACTCCTCGGTGGAGCAGGAGCGTCAGGCGGTGATCACGAAACTGATCGAAAAATTTGAGAAAGAAAACCCAACGATCACGGTGAAACAGGTCCCGGTCGAAGAGGATGCGTATAACACCAAGGTCATTACCCTGGCCCGTACCGGCGCACTGCCGGAAGTGATTGAGATTAGCCATGATTACGCAAAAGTCATGGACAAAGAGCAGTTGCTGGACCGTGACGCTATCGCAGAGGCCATCAAAGCCGTGGGTGAAGACACCTTCTACGACGGTATCCTGCGCGTGGTGCGTACTGAAGATGGCACCGCATGGACGGGCGTGCCAGTCAGCGCCTGGCTGTCCGGCGTCTGGTATCACAAAGATGCCCTTGCCGCGGCGGGCATTGAAGAGCCACACAACTGGGACCAGCTGCTGAAAGCCAGCCAGGCGCTCAACGATCCGGCTAAAAAGCATTACGGCATTGCGCTGCCCACGGCTGAAAGCGTGATGACCGAGCAGGCGTTTTCGCAGTTCGCGCTTTCTGGCGGTGCGAATGTCTTTGATGCGAAGGGTGATGTCGAAATCGACACGCCAGAAATGCTTAAAGCGCTGACGTTTTATAAAGCGCTGGCGGCGACCACCATGCCAGGCTCTAACGACGTCATGGAGATCAAAGACGCCTTCATGAACGGCTCTGCGCCGATGGCCGTTTATTCCACCTACATCCTCCCGGCCGTTTATAAAGACGGCAATCCGGCCAATCTGGGCTTTGTCGTGCCGACTGAAAAATCTTCAGCGGTGTACGGCATGATCACCTCGCTCACTATTACCACGGGCCAAACCGAAAACGAAACCCGGGCGGCAGAGAAGTTTGTCACCTGGATGGAGCAGGCTCAAAACGCCTCCGACTGGGTGATGATGTCGCCGGGCGCTGCGCTGCCGGTAAACAAGCTGGTTGTCGATACCGAGTCATGGAAATCCAACGACGTGATTAAAGCCTTCGGTCAGCTTCCTTACGAACTGATTGCCCAGTTCCCGAACGTTCAGGTGTTTGGGGCGGTAGGGGACAAAAACTTCACCCGTATGGGCGATGTGACGGGTTCCGGCGTTATCAGCTCGATGGTGCATAACGTCACGGTCGGCAAGCAGGATATCCCTGCCACGTTAAGCAACAGCCAGAAACGACTGGCCGATCTGATCTCACAACGATAGGAGCGCTCTGCGGAAGGGAATTATGAAGACGTTGTTTTCTGGTCGATCAGATATGCCTTTCGCCATGCTGCTGTTGGCCCCCAGCCTGATACTGCTGGGGGGCCTGGTGGCCTGGCCTATGATTTCCAACATTGAAATCAGCTTTTTACGCTTGCCGCTGAACCCGCGCATTAGCGCCGTGTTTGTCGGCCTGGATAACTACATCCGCATTCTGAGTGATGCGGCGTTCTGGCACTCGCTGTGGATGACGTTCTGGTATACCGCGCTGGTTGTTATCGGCAGTACGGGACTGGGGCTGGCCGTTGCCATCTTCTTTAACCGTGAGTTCCGCCTGAGAAAAACGGCGCGCTCGCTGGTGATTTTATCCTACGTCACGCCATCCATCTCGCTGGTGTTTGCCTGGAAATACATGTTCAACAACGGCTACGGCATTGTGAACTATCTGGGCGTGGATCTGCTGCATCTGTATGACCAGGCCCCGCTGTGGTTCGACAATCCGGGCAGCAGCTTCGTGCTGGTGGTGCTGTTTGCTATCTGGCGCTACTTTCCGTACGCCTTTATCTCGTTCCTCGCCATTTTACAGACGATTGATAAGTCGCTGTACGAAGCGGCGGAAATGGACGGGGCAAATGCCTGGCAGCGTTTTCGCATCGTGACGCTGCCCGCAATTATGCCGGTGCTGGCAACGGTCATTACGCTGCGCACGATCTGGATGTTCTACATGTTTGCTGACGTTTATCTGCTGACGACGAAGGTCGATATTTTGGGCGTCTATCTCTACAAAACGGCGTTTGCCTTCAACGATTTGGGCAAAGCAGCCGCTATCTCTGTCGTGCTTTTCGTGATCATCTTTGCCGTCATTCTGCTGACCAGAAAAAGGGTAAACCTCAATGGCAACAAATAAACGTGTACTGGGCCGTATCGGTTTTTATCTGGGGCTGGCGGTGTTCCTGATTATCACGCTGTTCCCGTTCTTTGTGATGCTGATGACCTCGTTCAAAAGCGCAAAAGAGGCGATCTCGTTGCACCCGACGATTTTCCCTCAGGCGTGGACGCTGCAGCACTACGTCGACATCTTTAACCCGCTGATCTTCCCGTTTGTGGACTACTTCCGCAACAGCATGGTGGTGTCGTTAACCTCGTCTGTCATTGCTGTGTTTCTTGGCACGCTGGGGGCGTATGCACTCTCCAAGCTGCGCTTTAAGGGACGTGCCACGATCAACGCGAGCTTTTACACCGTCTACATGTTCTCCGGCATATTGCTGGTGGTGCCGCTGTTTAAAATCATCACCGCGCTTGGGATCTATGACACCGAAATGGCGCTCATTATCACCATGGTGACCCAGACGCTCCCTACCGCGGTGTTCATGCTGCGCAGCTATTTCGACACCATACCGGACGAAATAGAAGAAGCGGCAATGATGGACGGCCTTAACCGCCTGCAAATCATCTTCCGCATTACCGTCCCGCTGGCGATATCCGGGCTGGTGTCGGTCTTCGTCTACTGCTTCATGGTGGCCTGGAACGACTATCTGTTTGCATCCATTTTCCTGTCCAGCGCCAGCAACTTCACCTTGCCGGTGGGGCTGAACACGCTGTTTAGCACGCCAGATTACATCTGGGGTCGCATGATGGCCGCATCGCTGGTGACCGCACTGCCGGTTGTCATCATGTACGCGCTGTCTGAACGTTTTATTAAAAGTGGTTTGACCGCTGGTGGCGTAAAGGGCTGAGGCGGCCAATTTTAACAAGGAGTGAGTCATGAAGAAGTTAGTTGCGACAGCACCTCGTGTGGCTGCGCTGGTTGAATATGAAGATCGTCCCGTCGCGGCACATGAAGTCAAAATTCGCGCCCGTTTTGGTGCGCCGAAACACGGTACCGAGGTAGTGGATTTCAGAGCGGCGAGCCCGTTTATTGACGAAGAATTTAATGCGGAGTGGCAGATGTTTACCCCGCGTGAAGAGGGCGCAGCACGCGGGATCGAGTTCGGCAAGTTCCAGCTCGGTAACATGATCGTAGGTGACATCATTGAATGCGGTGCCGACGTCACGGAATACCAGACGGGTGACAGCGTCTGCTGCTACGGCCCGCTGCAGGAAACGGTGATCGTGAATGCCGTGAATAACTACAAGCTGCGCAAAATGCCGCAGGGCGCATCCTGGAAAAATGCCGTCTGCTATGACCCGGCGCAGTTCGCCATGAGCGGCGTGCGCGATGCCAACGTGCGGGTGGGCGATTTTGTCGTCGTTGTCGGCCTGGGTGCGATTGGTCAGATTGCGATTCAGCTGGCGAAAAAAGCCGGGGCATCGATGGTTATCGGTGTCGATCCTATCGCGCATCGTTGCGAAATTGCCCGCCGCCATGGGGCAGATCACTGCCTGAACCCTATCGGCACGGACGTCGGTCTGGAGATCAAAAAACTGACCGGAAAACAGGGTGCGGACGTGATCATCGAAACCAGTGGTTTTGCTGATGCGCTGCAGTCTGCGCTGCGCGGACTCGCATACGGCGGCACCATCTCCTATATTGCTTTCGCAAAACCGTTTGCCGAGGGCTTCAACCTGGGACGCGAAGCCCATTTCAACAACGCGAAGATTGTCTTCTCCCGCGCCTGCAGCGAACCCAACCCGGACTACCCGCGCTGGAACCGCAAGCGTATCGAAGAGACGTGCTGGGAACTGCTAATGAACGGCTATCTCGACTGTGACGATCTGATCGACCCGGTTGTAACGTTCACCACCAGCGCTGAAAGCTATATGAAGTATGTCGATCAGCATCCGGAACTGAGCATCAAAATGGGCGTCACTTTCTAAGCTAAGGAGAGCAAATAATGAAAATCGCAACGCAGAACCAGGCCTTTTTCCCGGCGTCGATTATGGAGAAATTCAAATACATCAAAGAGATGGGTTTTGATGGTTTTGAAATCGACGGCAAACTGCTGGTCGACAACCTTGACGAAGTTAAAGCTGCCATCAGCGCCACGGGCTTACCGGTCACGACCGCCTGCGGCGGATACGACGGCTGGATTGGCGACTTCATCGAAGAGCGCCGTCTGAACGGCCTTAAGCAGATCGAACGCATTCTTGAAGCCCTGGCAGACGTCGGCGGTAAGGGCATTATCGTGCCTGCCGCGTGGGGAATGTTTACCTTCCGTCTGCCGCCGATGACCTCGCCACGTAGCCTGGCGGGCGATCGCAAAGCGGTCAGTGACTCTTTACGCTGGCTGGATGAGGTTGCCGCCCGTACCGGCACAACCGTGTACCTGGAGCCGCTGAACCGCTATCAGGATCACATGATCAACACGCTGGCGGACGCGCGTCGCTATATCGAAGAGAACGACCTGAAACACGTACAGATCATCGGCGATTTCTATCACATGAATATCGAAGAGGATTCGCTGACGGAGGCTCTGCACGCCAACCGCGACCTGCTGGGTCACGTACACATTGCCGACAACCATCGCTATCAGCCGGGGAGCGGCAGCCTGGACTTCGCTACGCTGTTTGACCAGCTGCGCGCCGACAATTATCAGGGCTACGTCGTTTACGAATGCCGCGTACGTGCCGACGATCCTGCACAGGCTTACCGGGACTCGCTCACTTATTTGCGTGATTGCTAAGGATGATAAGCGTGATGAGTGCTTCTACACCTTCGTCTCTGCGCGTCGCCATTATTGGCGCCGGGCAGGTTGCAGACAAAGTGCATGCCTCGTATTACGCAACGCGCAGTGATGTTCAACTGGTGGCTGTCATGGACAGCCGCCTTGAGCAGGCACAGGCGTTTGCGGAACGTCATGCCATCCCTTCGGCATGGCAGGATGTGCAAGAGATGCTGCGGGCGGTTAATCCCGACGTGGTGAGCGTTTGCTCGCCTAATCGCTTTCATTTTGAACACGTCATGGCGGCGCTGGAGGCAGGTTGTCATGTGATGTGCGAGAAACCGCCTGCGATGACCCCGGAGCAGGCCGATCTGATGCGCATCGCCGCGCGCAAAGCGGGAAAAGTGCTGGCGTATGATTTTCACCACCGTTTTGCCCGCGATACGCAACTGCTGCGCGAGGCTGTGCAAAACGGCACCTTAGGGGAAATCTATTTCACCTCTGCGCAGGCGTTGCGCCGCTGCGGCGTGCCGGGCTGGGGCGTCTTTACTAATAAAGCTCTCCAGGGCGGCGGACCGCTGATTGATATCGGTATTCATATGCTGGATGCCGCGATGTATGTACTCGGTTTCCCGGCAGTCAAACGCGTGACGGCGCACAGTTTTCAAAAGCTTGGCACCTGTAAACACAGCGGGCAGTTTGGCGAGTGGGACCCTGCGCAGTACACCGTTGAAGATGCTCTTTTCGGGACGGTTGAGTTTTGCAATGGCGGCATACTGCGCCTGGATACGTCCTTTGCGCTGAACATCCGCGAACAGTCGATCATGAATGTCTCATTCTGCGGAGAAAAAGCCGGCGCAACGCTGTTCCCGGCACATATTTACAACGATGAAGCGGGCGAGTTAAAGACGCTGATGCAGCGGGAAGAGGCGGATGATCAGCGCCATTTACGCAGCATGGATGCCTTTGTTCGCCATGTTTTGGGCGAGCCTGTTGCGATTGCCGATGCCGAGCAGGGACTGGTGATCCAGCAGCTGGTCGCGGCGCTGTACGAATCGGCTGAGAAAGGGGAAAGCGTGACGTTATGCTGAACCTCTCTGTATTAACCGATCCGGGCTTTGACCCACACGGCCTGAATAAATATGCCTCCATTATGGCATGTGGTAATGGCTATATGGGGATCCGCGCCACCCACGAAGAAGATTACACCCAGCAAACGCGCGGCATGTTCCTCGCCGGGCTGTACCATAAGGCCGGGCGTAACGAAACCAACGAACTCATTAACATTCCGGATATTACCGGCATTGAGATTGAGCTTGATGGCGAGAATTTTACGCTGCTGTCAGGGGAGATCCACAGCTGGCAGCGTGAGCTTGCGTTTGCAAACGGTGAGCTGCGACGCAGCGTGCTCTGGCGTTCGCCTGCGGGCAAAACCTATCGTCTGGAAAGTCGCCGTTTTGTCTCCTTAGATCAGCTGTCGCTGGTGGCGATGCAACTCTCTATCACCCCCGTTGATGCAGCGTCGAAAATCGTATTGAAAACCGGCATTGATGCCACGCAAACCAACAGCGGCAGGCAGCATCTGGACGAAGTTTCCGTCAGGGTCTTTGACCCGAATTTCATACAGGGCGTGTATGAAACGCAGGATCGCGCCAGCGATGTAGTGGTGTCGACCTTTTGCCAGCTCTCATCCGAGAGCGAAAGCTGTTTCGCGGCCAAAAATCGTCGCGTAACGTGCCAGCATGCGCTTGAGGTTGCGGCGGGTGACACTGTCACCTTAGAGAAAATTTGCTGGGTTACCTGGCGAAGCGAAAAAGCGCTCTCGCAGGACGCGTTCGCCCGACATGCCCTGGCAGAGCTAAAAGTCTGTGCGGCACGAGGCTACGAGGCTTTACTCGAAAGTTCAACATGTGCCTGGGAAAACGTCTGGCGCGACAGTCGCGTAGGGGTGGAGTCAGACTCCTGGCAGGATCAAATGGCGCTGGATTATGCAGTCTGGCATCTGACGACGATGACCCCCGCCCATGATGAACGCAGCAGCATTGCGGCAAAAGGGCTGACCGGCGAGGGCTATAAAGGGCACGTTTTCTGGGATACCGAAATCTTCCTGTTGCCTTTCCATCTGTTTACCCGTCCTGCGACGGCTCGCAGCCTGCTGCGTTATCGCTGGTTTAATCTCTCCGGCGCACGGGCGAAAGCTCGACAAAACGGCTGGCCCGGCGCGCTGTTCCCGTGGGAAAGCGCCGCAAGCGGGCAGGAAGAAACGCCCGAATTTGCCGCGATCAATATCCGAACCGGCGTACGCCAGAAAGTCGCTTCCGCGCTGGCGGAGCACCATATTGTGGCGGATATCGCCTGGGCCGTTGTTGCTTACTGGCAGGCCACGCAGGATGAAACCTTCATGCGCAATGAAGGGCTGACGCTGCTGATGGAAACCGCACTGTTCTGGATCGGACGGGCCACGGAGGTGAACGGGCGTCTGGAAATTCACGACGTGATCGGCCCTGACGAGTATACGGAACACGTTAATAACAACGCTTATACCAACTATCTGGCCTGGCATAATGTCGACAGTGCGCTTAAGTTTGCCACGAAGTTTGGACGACAAGACCCTCAGTTCATCGATAAGGCGAACCGTTTCCTTGCGCGCCTATGGCTGCCTGAGGCCGGCGCGGACGGGGTCATTCCGCAGGATGATACGTTCCTGACAAAACCCGCTATTGACCTGAGCCGCTATAAAGCGAAAGCGGGCAAGCAAACCATCCTGCTTGACTACTCGCGCGCGGAAGTCAACGAGATGCAAATCCTCAAGCAGGCGGACGTGGTGATGCTCAACTATCTGTTGCCGGAGCGGTTTACGCCTGCGCATTGTGCCGCCAACCTGAGCTTCTATGAGCCGCGCACGATCCACGACTCGTCGTTAAGCAAAGCCATTCATGGCATTGTTGCCGCACGCTGTGGTGATATCGAGCGGGCCTATGCCTTCTGGCGCGACGGTATCGCCATTGATTTGGGCGATGATCCGCACAGCAGCGACGATGGCATTCACGCCGCCGCGACGGGCGCGATCTGGCTGGGCGCTATTCAGGGCTTTGCGGGACTGAACGTTGTGGAAGGGGAACTGCATCTTGCCCCACAACTTCCGTCACACTGGCGCAAACTTGCCTTCCCGCTGCGCTGGCGCAACGCACGGATGTTCTTCACCTTTGCAAATGACGTCCTGACCCTTGAAACCTCCGCACCCGTTACCTTTACGCTGTGGGGCAAAACCCTGACCGCATCAGGCGTGCAGTCCTGGTCTTATCAGGATTTTATTGTGTCTGACATTGGGACCGCTACCACAGAGGGGCGCAGTCATGCTTAAGGCCGTTGTATTTGATTTAGATGGCGTCATCACCGACACCGCACACCTGCACTTCCTGGCCTGGCGTGCCGTGGCGGCGGAGGTCGGTATCACCATCGACGAGCATTTTAACGAACAACTGAAGGGCATCAGCCGCATGGATTCCCTTCAACGGATCTTGCAACACGGCGGGAAAGCAGAGGCGTTTGACGATGGGCAGCGTTTGATGCTCGCGGGTAAAAAAAACGATCTCTATGTGCAATCGCTTGGGTCGCTGACGCAGGACTCACTGCTACCGGGGATGGGGGAGGTGCTGGCGGACATCCGTGCAGCGAAGGTCAAGACTGGCCTGGCCTCTGTTTCTCTCAATGCGCCGCGTATTTTGCAGGCGCTTGGCATTCACGAGGCGTTTGATTTTTGTGCCGATGCCTCGCGCATCGCCCGCTCAAAACCTGACCCGGAGATTTTTCTTGCGGCCTGTGCGGGGCTGAATGTCCGCCCGGAAGAGGCTATCGGTATTGAAGATGCTGCCGCTGGCGTTGAGGCAATCAACGCGGCGGGAATGTTGTCGGTGGGCATTGGCTCAGGCCTGACGCATGCCGGGCTTCAACTTCAGTGCACGCAGGAACTGACCTGGAAATGCCTGCAGGATTTCTGGACTTCCCGGACCGTATCGAAAAGGAACTAACAATGGCTCAACTCTCTTTAAAACACATCCAGAAAATCTACGATAACCAGGTTCATGTGGTTAAAGATTTCAACCTTGAGATCGAGGATAAGGAATTCATCGTTTTCGTCGGTCCGTCTGGCTGTGGTAAATCGACAACGCTTCGCATGATTGCCGGTCTGGAGGAGATCAGCGCAGGCGAGCTGGTGATTGACGGCGTGTGCATGAACGACGTGCCCGCCAAGTCGCGCGATATCGCGATGGTTTTCCAGAACTACGCGCTTTATCCGCACATGACGGTCTATGACAACATGGCGTTTGGTCTGAAGATGCAGAAAATTGCGCCTTCGGTCATTGAAGAACGGGTCAACTGGGCCGCGCAAATCCTCGGCCTTCGCGATTACCTTAAGCGTAAGCCCGGCGCACTGTCCGGCGGTCAGCGTCAGCGCGTGGCCTTAGGCCGGGCGATTGTACGCGAGGCGGGCGTGTTCCTGATGGATGAACCGTTGTCTAACCTGGATGCCAAACTTCGCGTGCAGATGCGCGCTGAAATCAGCAAGCTGCACCAGAAGCTCAACACCACCATGATTTACGTCACCCACGATCAGACGGAAGCCATGACCATGGCCACCCGCATCGTGATCCTGAAAGACGGGATTATCCAGCAGGTGGGGGCGCCGAAACTGGTTTATAACGAACCGGCAAACATGTTTGTGGCCGGGTTTATTGGCTCGCCTGCGATGAACTTTATTCGTGGGGCCATTGACGGCCAGTATTTTGTCACGGAAACGCTGCGTCTTGAGATCCCCGCAGACAAGCTTGCCGCCCTCAACGCAAAAGGTTACCAGCGCAAAGCGATGGTCTTTGGTATCCGCCCGGAAGATATTCTTACACCACAGCATAGTGGTGAGGCTATTACCGCCAGGATCAGCGTCGCTGAACTCACCGGGGCGGAGTTTATGCTTTATGCCGCCGTCGGCGGACATGAACTGGTTGTCCGGGCGGGTGCCGCCAATGATTATGCAGCCGGAGATAATATCGGCATTCAGTTCGATATGAATAAGTGCCATTTCTTCGATGCAGAAACCGAAGAGGCTATTAGATAAAGAAGTATCAGCCGGGAATGCAAATTTCCGGTTTTTTTGGTTGTTAATTATAAAGGAATATTTTAATGAGTACTCTACTAAAAAGTGCTGCGTTTGTTTTATGCGCAGGGGTTAGCTGCGCACAGGCAACAGAAACAGCAAAGCAGTGGGATTTTAATATTGGGGCCATGTATGAAATCGAAAACGTCGAGGGTCAGGGCGACGATAAAGATGGATTATATGAACCTTCCGTATGGTTTAATGCCACATGGGATGCATGGACAATATCTCTCGCCATGTATCAGGAGGGGCCTGTCGATTACAGCAGTATGACCCGGGGAACCTATTTTGACCGCCCTGAAATAGAGTTGCGTTATCGCTTTATTGGTACGGATGATTTTACCTTTGGCCTCACCGGCGGTTTCCGAAACTACGGCTATCACTTTAAGGATGAGCACGGTGCGAAGGACGGCAGCGCGAATATGCAGCGCTATAAAATTCAGCCGGACTGGGATATTAAATTAACCGATGACTGGCGCTTTGGCGGTTGGTTATCCCTGTACCAGTTTGCTAACGATCTGGAAAAAACCGGCTATGCTGACAGCCGCGTTGAAACGGAAACGGGCTTTACCTGGACCCTTAACGAAACATTCTCCGCGAAAGTGAATTACTATTTAGAGCGTGGTTTCAATATGGACAGTTCACGTAATAACGGCGAATTTTCCACGCAGGAAATCCGCGCTTATCTGCCGGTTTCATTAGGCCAGACCACGCTGACGCCGTATACCCGGCTTGGTCTTGACCGCTGGTCCAACTGGGACTGGCGTGACGATCCAGAGCGCGAAGGCCACGATTTCAACCGCCTGGGCCTGTTGTATGCCTACGATTTCAATAATGGTCTCTCCATGACGCTGGAATATGCCTACGAATGGGAAAACCATGATGAAGGCGACAGCGATCGTTTCCACTATGCGGGCGTGGGCGTGAATTACGCGTTCTGACCGGTCTGTCACCAGGGGCGTGTGCCCCTGGTGTTAGCGTAGCGACGCGGTAAACGAAAAGTGGGTATCCACCAGGATTCTTTGCGGGGCAGGTGTACCGGCAATACGTTTAAACAGCAGGTCGCAACTCTCTTCGCCCAACTTCTGCGTGGGGATATCAAAACCGCCTGGGGCCGGGGTCAGTATGAGGGACAGCATCGGATCGCTGTATCCCGCCACGGCCAGCTGCTCGGGGATCATCAGGTTCAGCTCGTCTGCGGCGCGGTACAGGCTTAGCAGCTTCATACTGTCAGTGGCGAACACCGCATCCGGGGGATTCGCGGATGAGAGCAGGCGACACGCTGCCGCCAGTGCGCTCTCGTGGGTATAACCGCCATCGATCATCCAGTCGGGATGAATGTCTATTTGGTTATGTTCAAGGCTGGCCTTATAACCCGCCAGACGGTCTATTGAGACGTGGTAATCAAGCGGGGCGTGTAGACAGGCTATTTTGCGATGCCCCTGTTTAATAAACGTCTCGGTGAGTGTGAAACTATCACGGAAGTTATCAGTGTCGACCGAGCAGATATTGTTATATTCGCCTTCCACTTTACCAATAACGACAACGGGCACACCGTATGCATCCAGCCTTGAAAAATAGGATTCATTGGCTGGCGAACTCAGCATGATGATCCCTTTAATCATTTTTTGCTTAATTTTGCTTTCGCATTTCAGTAAATCATCTTCACTGTTTTTCGATGTCTGCAATATAACGTCAAAGCCTTCCTGCTCCGCTTTCGCCGTTATTGCATGAAGCACGTCGGAGAAAAAAGGATTGCCCGCCGTGGTTTTTGTCGATCGTGTTGAAATGACCATAATGGCATCAAAGCCAGAAGAGGTCAGGGCGCGAGCAAGTTTATTCGGTTGATAATTTAAGGCTTCAATCGCCTTTTGCACTTTTTCGAGCGCTTCAGGAGAGATATTGGTTTGTTTATTCAATACTCGTGACACGGTTGATTTCGAAACGCCAGCAACCCGCGCAATATCATAGATGGTGGGTGACATACACCTTACTCACTTCTACTGACAGCAATGACGTTCATCTTACTGGAGAAAAAACGGCAATAGCAATAATTATGAATTGATAATCAACGATCTGCCCCAATTTATTGTATTCTGAAGCAAGTCATTACAGGCTTCCAGGCAATGAAGGACGGCGATGAAGCGACTTAAAAATGAACTTAACTCTCTGGTCAACCGTGGCGTGGATCGCCATCTGCGTATCGCCGTCACGGGGCTGAGCCGCAGCGGTAAGACGGCGTTTATCACCGCCATGGTTAATCAGCTGCTCAACTTGCACGCAGGTGCACGGTTACCGCTGTTGAGCGCGGTAAGAGAAGATCGTCTGCTGGGCGTGAAACGAGTCCCGCAGCGTGACTTTGGTATCCCGCGTTTTACCTACGATGAAGGTTTAGCCCAGCTGTACGGCACGCCTCCGGCCTGGCCTACGCCCACGCGAGGGGTTAGTGAGATCCGCCTTGCGCTGCGCTTTCGCTCCAGTGAATCCCTGATCCGGCATTTTAAGGACACTTCCACGTTGTATCTGGAAATCGTGGATTATCCCGGTGAATGGCTGCTGGATTTACCCATGCTGGCGCAGGATTATCTCAGCTGGTCTCGTCAGATGACCGGCCTGCTGCAAGGACAACGTGCGGAATGGTCGGCGAAATGGCGACAGCTGTGCGAAGGTCTGGATCCGCTCGCCCCCGCCGACGAGAATCGGCTGGCGTTAATCGCCGAAGCGTGGACGGACTACCTGCATCAATGTAAACGGGAAGGGCTGCATTTTATCCAGCCCGGGCGTTTTGTTTTGCCGGGCGATCTGGCGGGTGCACCTGCGCTCCAGTTTTTCCCGTGGCCTGACGTTGACGGTATCGGTGAGTCAAAACTGGCGCAAGCGGATAAACATACCTATGCCGGCATGCTCCGCGAGCGTTACAACTACTACTGTGAAAAAGTGGTCAAAGGATTCTATAAGAATCACTTTTTACGCTTCGACCGCCAGATTGTGCTGGTGGACTGCCTTCAGCCGCTTAATAGCGGGCCGCAGGCGTTCAACGATATGCGTCTCGCGTTAACGCAGCTGATGCAAAGTTTTCACTACGGCCAGCGCACGCTGTTCCGCCGCCTGTTTTCTCCGGTTATCGACAAGCTGCTGTTTGCGGCAACCAAAGCAGACCATGTGACGGTCGATCAGCACGCCAATATGGTGTCACTGCTCCAGCAGCTGGTACAGGATGCGTGGCAAAACGCCGCGTTTGAGGGCATCAGTATGGATTGCCTGGGCCTGGCCTCGGTTCAGGCGACGCAGAGCGGATTGATTGACATCAACGGCGAGAAAATTCCGGCCCTGCGGGGGCATCGCCTGAGTGACGGTGAACCGCTTACCGTCTATCCTGGTGAAGTTCCTGCACGCCTGCCGGGACAGGCTTTCTGGCAGAGCCAGGGTTTCCAGTTCGAGGCTTTCCGTCCGCAGATGATGAACGTTGACCAGCCGTTACCGCACATCCGCCTGGATGCCGCGCTTGAGTTTTTGATAGGAGACAAATTGCGATGACGGAACCGTTGAAACCGCGCATTGATTTTTCCGGCAAGCTGGAACAGGAGCAGGCAGAGGTCTTTAAGTCTGCGCACACCTTCAGCGGCACGCAGGCCGAGAATTTTGCCCCCGCCCGGGTCGATGAGCCGCTGGTCGAAGACGGGCAGGCGGAAGCGGTGATTGACGCCGCGCTTCGGCCCAAACGCAGCCTGTGGCGCAGGATGGTGATGGCCGGACTGACGCTGTTTGGAGTGAGCGTGGTCGGGCAGGGTGTGCAATGGGCGGCTAACGCCTGGCAAACCCAGGACTGGGTGGCGCTCGGTGGCTGTGCGGCGGGTGCGCTGATTGTCGGCGCGGGCGTGGGGTCGGTTGTCACCGAATGGCGCAGGCTCTGGCGTCTGCGGCAGCGTGCTCACGAGCGCGACGAGGCACGAGACTTGCTGCACAGCCACGGCACGGGAAAAGGGCGGGCGTTCTGCGAAAAACTGGCAAGCCAGGCAGGGATCGATCAGTCCCATCCGGCGCTGCAACGCTGGTATGCCGCTATTCATGAAACCCAGAATGACCGGGAAGTGGTGACGCTCTACTCCCATATGGTGCAGCCGGTGCTGGATGCGCAGGCGCGCCGTGAGATCAGCCGCTCGGCGGCAGAGTCGACCCTGATGATTGCCGTCAGCCCGCTGGCGCTGGTGGATATGGCGTTTATCGCCTGGCGTAACCTGCGCCTGATCAACCGTATTGCCAGCCTGTACGGGATCGAACTTGGCTATTACAGCCGTCTGCGTTTGTTCAAACTGGTGCTCCTGAATATCGCCTTTGCCGGTGCCAGCGAGCTGGTGCGTGAAGTTGGCATGGACTGGATGACGCAGGATCTGGCTGCGCGCCTGTCGGCCCGCGCCGCGCAGGGCATCGGCGCAGGTCTGCTGACCGCGCGCCTGGGCATTAAGGCGATGGAGGTGTGCCGTCCGCTGCCGTGGATCGACGGTGATAAGCCGCGGCTGGGGGATTTTCGCCGCGAACTGATTGGTCAGCTTAAAGAGACGCTCAATAAAAAACCCGTGGCGTAATGCTTTTGTTCACTAATCGTGCTGGCTGTCAATATTTGTTGACAGCCACCTTCCCGAACACCGTGATCTGACATATCATTTTAGTGTTAATGGCTTAAACGGTGAATTTCCCATGCGTCTGGAAGTCTTTTGTGAGGACCGTCTCGGTCTGACCCGCGAGTTACTCGATCTCCTTGTTTTACGTAGCATTGACTTACGTGGCATAGAGATTGACCCTGTCGGGCGAATTTACCTCAACTTTGCCGAAATTGAATTTAATACCTTCAGCAGCCTGATGGCGGAAATCCGCCGTATCGCTGGCGTTACGGATGTGCGTACCATCCCCTGGATGCCTTCAGAGCGTGAGCACCTCGCGCTCAGTGCATTGCTGGAGGCCATGCCTGAACCTTTCCTGTCGCTGGATTTGAAAAGCAAAGTTGAACGCGTCAACCAGGCCAGCTGTCAGCTTTTCGCGCAGAGTCAGGAGAAGCTTAGCAATCATCACGCGACCCAGCTGATCCCCGGCTTTAATTTCCAGCGCTGGCTGGACAGCAACCCGCAAAACACCCACAGCGAACATGTCGTGATTAACGGACAGAATTTCCTGATGGAGATCACCCCGGTGTACCTGAAAGGGGAAAACGACGCGCGCGTCTTAACCGGTGCGGTGATCATGCTCCGTTCAACCGTTCGCATGGGCCGCCAGCTGCAAAATCTTTCCAGCCAGGATGTGGGTGCGTTTAGCCAGATCGTTGCGGTCAGCCCGAAGATGCGTCATGTAGTCGATCAGGCGCGCAAGCTCGCTAACCTCACTGCGCCGCTCCTGATCACCGGGGATACCGGTACCGGCAAAGATTTGCTGGCACACGCGGTGCATCAGTCCAGCCCGCGTGCGGCTAAACCGTATCTGGCGCTGAACTGTGCTTCGATTCCGGAGGATGCGGTAGAGAGCGAACTGTTCGGCCATGCGCCGGAGGGTAAAAAAGGCTTCTTCGAGCAGGCGAACGGTGGCTCGGTGCTGCTGGATGAGATCGGCGAAATGTCGCCACGCATGCAGGCCAAGCTGCTGCGCTTCCTGAACGATGGCACCTTCCGCCGCGTCGGGGAAGATCATGAGGTACATGTGGATGTACGCGTGATCTGCGCTACCCAGAAAAACCTGGTCGAACTGGTGCAGAAAGGGGTATTCCGCGAGGATCTCTATTATCGCCTGAACGTGCTGACGCTGAACATTCCACCGCTGCGTGATTGCCCGCAGGACATCATGCCGCTGACCGAACTGTTCGTGGCCCGTTTTGCGGACGAGCAGGGCGTACCGCGCCCGAAACTGTCCGCTGATTTAGGCACAGTGCTGACGCGCTACGGCTGGCCGGGCAATATCCGTCAGTTGAAAAACGCCGTTTATCGCGCGTTGACTCAGCTCGAAGGGTACGAACTGCGCGCGCAGGATATCCTGTTACCGGATTACGATGCCGGAACCGTGTCCGTGGGCGAAGAGGCGATGGAAGGTTCGCTGGATGATATTACCAGCCGCTTCGAACGTTCGGTGCTAACGCAGTTGTACCGTAGCTACCCGAGTACCCGTAAGCTGGCTAAGCGTCTGGGCGTGTCGCACACGGCGATTGCCAACAAACTGCGTGAGTATGGTCTGAGCCAGAAGAAGGGTGAAGAATAAATAAAAAAGCCTCTGCAAAGAGGCTTTTTTGTTATTACGCTTTCAGCACGTCGAGAGCGGCGGTGTAATCCGGCTCGGTGGTGATTTCGTTTACCAGCTCGCTGAATACAACGGTGTCGTTTTCGTCGATGACCAGAACAGCACGCGCCGCCAGACCTTTCAGCGCACCTTCGGAGATAGCCACGCCGTATTGCTCAAGGAATTCCGGGCTGCGCAGGGTGGAAAGGGTGATAACGTTGCTCAGGCCTTCGGCTCCGCAGAAGCGAGACTGGGCAAACGGCAGGTCAGCAGAAATGCACAGCACCACGGTATTGTCCATTTCGGTCGCCAGCTGGTTGAATTTACGCACGGACGCGGCGCATACGCCGGTATCAATGCTTGGGAAAATGTTCAGGACTTTACGTTTGCCGGCAAACTGGGCCAGCGTGACGTCGGACAGGTCTTTCGCTACCAGAGTAAAAGGCTGCGCTTTGCTACCAGACTGAGGAATGGAACCTGCAACAGCTACCGGGTTGCCCTGGAAATGGACGAGTTGTGACATAGATATCTTCCTGTTTACAAATAGTTAACGTCGTGGCTAGTGTATGCCAACAGCAGATAACACGGCAAACCAATTTTTCGCCTTACCGGGCTGCAAGGAGTCAATGATGAGAAGCGTTAAGGTCTATGAAGAAGCTTGGCCACTGCATACCCCGTTTGTGATCTCCCGCGGCAGCCGTAGCGAAGCCAGCGTGGTCGTGGTGGAGATAGAAGAAGAGGGCGTGAAGGGCGTGGGAGAATGTACGCCTTATCCGCGTTACGGGGAGAGCCTCGCCTCGGTGATGGCGCAAATTATGACCCTGGTGCCCGAGCTGCAAACCGGGTTGACGCGTGACGCGCTCCAGCAACGTTTACCTGCCGGCGCAGCCCGTAACGCCATCGACTCTGCGCTCTGGAGCCTTGACGCAGCACAGCAGCAGTCCTCTTTGTCCGCCATGCTGGGCGTGACGTTGCCAGAGTCGATCGTTACCGCGCAAACCGTCGTGATTGGCGAACCCGAACAGATGGCCGCAAGCGCAAAAGCGTTGTATGAGACTGGCGCGCGGCTGCTCAAGGTGAAACTCGACGATCGGTCACTGAGTGAGCGTATGGTCGCCATTCGCGCGGCCGTGCCGCAGGCAACCCTGATCGTTGATGCAAACGAGTCGTGGCATAGTGAAGGACTGGCCGCACGCTGCCAGCTCCTGGCCGATTTAGGCGTCGCCATGCTGGAGCAACCCTTACCGGCGAATGAGGATGCGGCTCTGGAGAATTTCATTCATCCGTTGCCGATCTGTGCAGATGAAAGCTGTCATACCCGTGACAGCCTGTCGCAGCTAAAAGGCCGGTATGAGATGGTGAACATCAAGCTCGATAAAACGGGCGGGTTAACCGAAGCGCTTGCCCTTGCGCAAGCGGCCAGAGAGGAAGGATTTGGCTTAATGCTTGGCTGCATGCTGTGCACCTCCAGGGCGATCGGCGCAGCGTTACCGTTAGCAAATCAGGTGCGCTTTGCCGACCTCGATGGCCCAACCTGGCTGGCTGTGGATGTCTCACCCGCGCTGAGCTTTTCCACCGGGGTGCTTCACCTTTGAGGTTGCCACTGCAGAAGATCTACCATCGCCTTGAGGTACTTCTCGCTTGCCTCATCGGACGATATAGGGGGGAATTCTGCGGTAATGCAGTGTAACCCCAGATCGACGCACCAGCTGCCAAAGGACCCCGGCGTTTCGTAGCCTACGCTTGTCACCAGCGGCAGGGAAAACGCGTCAGCAAGCCACTGACCCAGCGCCGTGTGGCGGGGATCTTCAATGCAGGCCAGCGGATCGTGAAAAGAGACCACCCACGCGGGGTGGATCTTATGGATAAGCTGGCACAGCGCCTGGGTTTCCGGTTCAGAGCCGGGCTTTTCTCCCGTCAGTAAAACAACGTCACGCTCCCGGGCCGAGCTGTTCCAGCGATACACCGTCTCACCGGCACGCCAGTTAGCCGCCGGGAAATTACGATTTAAATCGATCCCTCTCGCATTTGCCCGTAGTCCAAGCTGACAGCCGTCCGGGTTGACGGTCAAAATGACGTGATGGCGACGCAGTTCCGGGGCAAGGGTGCGCAGGGCGCAGGATAAGGTCACGATGGAGGAGTTCTCATCCCCGTGTGTACCGGCAATAATTAAACCGCTATCGCGATCTTCCTCAGGAGCAGGGAACCAGATCAGCGGTGCGCCTAAAAAGGAGCGGCCATAATGCTCGGTTCCTGGCGGGAAAGCGCCGCGTTCTGTTCGGGGTCTTGTCAGTGCCATAGGAAATCCTGATGAAGAAGTCTTTACAGGCAGTGTTGTGCAAAATCGGGGGTAAATCAATGCGTTTCCAGTGCGGCTTAAAATTGTCAGATATCAACTTTCCGGGTTAAGGTATTTGCATTTCTCTGTTTCGAAACAAATAATTACGCAATTGCTGTTAGCTGACTTCTTAAAGGGGATCTTATGAAGCATCCTGTTTCGCTGCTTTGTTCTGCGCTGTGGCTGTGCGGACTCTCTTCACTCTCTTATGCTGCTGATGTGCCACAGGGAACTGTGCTGGCGCAAAAACAGGAACTTGTCCGACATATTAAAGATGAACCGGCTTCGCTGGATCCGGCGAAAGCGGTGGGATTACCGGAGATTCAGGTGATCCGCGATCTGTATGAAGGGCTGGTTAATCAGAATGAGAAAGGGGAATTAACGCCCGGCGTGGCAACGCACTGGCAAAGCAATGATAACCGTGCCTGGACCTTCACGCTTCGTGACAACGCTAAGTGGTCCGATGGTACGCCGGTAACGGCGCAGGACTTTGTCTATAGCTGGCAGCGTCTGGTCGACCCGAAAACCACTTCGCCATTTGCGTGGTTTGCTGCACTGGCGGGCATTACTAACGCTCAGGCAATCATCGACGGTAAAGCGGCACCTGATACGCTTGGCGTAACGGCTGTCGATGCCAAAACCCTACGCGTTCAGCTCGATAAACCGCTGCCGTGGTTCAGTAACCTGACGGCAAACTTTGCGTTTTTCCCTGTCCAGAAAGCCAATGTCGAAAGCGGCAAGGCGTGGACGCGCCCAGGTCAACTGGTCGGTAACGGCGCGTATGTGCTGAAAGACCGCGTCGTGAATGAAAAACTGGTGGTCGAACCGAATGTCCACTACTGGGACAATGCGAAAACGGTACTGAAAAAAGTGACGTTTATTCCCATTAACCAGGAGTCATCGGCAACTAAACGCTATCTGGCAGGTGATATTGATATCACCGAATCTTTCCCAAAAAACATGTACCAGAAGCTGCTCAAAGATATTCCGGGACAGGTTTACACCCCGCCGCAGCTGGGCACCTATTACTATGCCTTTAACACGCAAAAAGGCCCCACTGCGGATGCCCGCGTGCGTCTTGCTCTGAGCATGACGATCGATCGCCGCATTATGGCCGAGAAGGTATTAGGCACGGGTGAGAAGCCCGCCTGGCATTTCACGCCGGACGTGACGGCAGGGTTTACCCCGGAGAAATCACCTTTTGAGCAGATGACGCAGCAGGAGCTGAACGCCCAGGCAAAAACCCTCCTGCAGGCCGCAGGTTACGGTCCTCAGCGCCCACTGAAGTTAACCCTGCTGTATAATACCTCGGAAAACCATCAGAAGATTGCCATTGCGGTGGCGTCTATGTGGAAGAAAAACCTGGGCGTTGACGTCAAACTGCAGAATCAGGAGTGGAAAACCTACATTGATAGCCGTAATACCGGCAATTTTGATGTGATCCGTGCGTCATGGGTAGGAGATTACAACGAGCCATCGACCTTCCTGTCGCTGCTGACCTCGACCCATAGCGGGAATATCTCCCGCTTTAACGATCCTGCGTACGATAAGATTATCAACCAGGCGACGCTGGAAACCACCGCCAAAGCCCGTAACGTCGATTACAACATGGCTGAGAAAATTCTTGCGGAAAAAGCGCCTATCGCGCCTATTTACCAGTACACCAATGGGCGTCTGATTAAGCCGTGGGTTAAAGGTTATCCGATTAACAACCCGGAAGACGTAGCGTATAGCCGCACGATGTATATTGAGAAGCACTGATGTGTGCGGGTTGCCTGCTGACGGCAGGTAACCCCTTCTGCAGCGCCTGGCCGCTATTCAGAAAAGAGATCTTGAAGGGCAAAGACACTCATTTTAATCGTTTCCTACAACGCCTCAATAGACGGATACAGACTGTTTTCAAAATATTCGACGACGTACCAGATCTCGCCGCTAAAAATAAACCATAGCCCAAATATAATAAGGCTTAAAATAGTTAAGATGAGTATTATTTCTGTTTTTCCCATCGCAGACTAACCCACCTGTATTTCATTTTTCGAGGTGGGCATTGTAGCGGGGGTTTCTGTTTTACTCCAGTTTCATGCGGCAAGGACTTTATTGCGGCCATCGTTTTTGGCGCGGTACAGTGCGTCGTCTACACGCTTGAACAGCTCATCAATATTCTCACCCTGATTGTGCCGCGCCACACCAATGCTGACGGTGAAACGTGGCAGCCCCGGGATCGTGATATGCGCCACCGTGGCGCGTATGGTTTCGGCAATTTGCATCGCGGTTTCGAGCGGGGTGCGCGGCAGCAGAAGCACAAACTCTTCACCTCCCCAGCGGAAGACATAATCATCTTTCCGGCAGCAGGCCTCCAGCGTTCTCGAAAGCGAAATCAGCACTTCGTCGCCTTTGAGGTGTCCGAACACATCATTTATGTCCTTGAAACGATCGGTATCCACCAGCAGCAGGCTGAATTGCTGCTGTGCGGGAAGATGGGAAGGGTTGGTTTGCTCCGTAATGGCATAAAACTGGCGACGGTTAAGCAGACCGGTCATCGAATCACGGAGCGCGGCATGTTCCAGCTCCTGTTCGAGCCTTTTTTGCTCGGTAATATCATGAATGATGCATAGCATCAGCTTGTCGCCGTAGATCTCAATAGGCCCGGCATACGTTTGCACGTGGCGGGTCGTGCCGTCGGCAAGACGATGTACAAAATTGAGCGGTTTATGGCCGCCGGGCAAACGGGCAATCTCGGTCATCACCGGCAGAACATTGCGGCCCAGCGTGTTGATTTCCCAGGTGTGTTTGCTGCACATCTCATCGTGGAGATAGCCGTAAAAATTGAGCGCGGCGAGATTCGCATCCACAATTTGACCGTCTCTGGCAGGGTCGATGAGCAACATCGGCGCGCTGTTGGTGAGGAAAAACCGTGCGTAAAATCCCTGTTTCTTGCGTTGATAGGTCGCCGATCGGCTGGCCTTGAGTCCGGTGGCTGCCTGCTGTGGAAGGCCTTCAAACAGAATAATGTCGCCATAAGGCTCTATATGATTCAGCGTGAGCCGGCAGCTCAACGTGGTTTCCTGAGCATCACGCCAGACTGTCCAAATCTCAATAATTTCCCGCTCGGTTTTCAGGTCGGCGACATACATAGAAAGAACGGTTTGGGCACTGGCGGAATATATTCCTCTTCGCATTTCGTTGAGGGTTTTATTACGCATTACCTTTGCCGCCGCGGCGTTGGCAAAAAGTATCTGTTCTGAAACAGGAGAAATCAGCCACACGGGCGTGGTAATCAAATGCAGCGCATCGAAGCTGTGTTGCGACATAGAAAAATCCTGTTCATCGGCACGCGGTGCCTGACGATCACGCCGGAATTATTTCGCGTGGGTTCTTTTGAAACATACCTTATTCAATCACATCAAGCATGATTTTTTTGTGAAATATAAGATGAATCAGAATGTATTTTCCCTATGGGGATAATTTGTTTATCTGAATTTTTTTGCAAAAGCAGCCAGGGTACCTGTTCTGCCGGTAACGGTCGGGAGAACAGAAAACCCTGTAGGTAATCACAGCCCATCTCCGCCAGCGCGGCCTGTTGTTCTTCGGTTTCAATTCCTTCTGCGACCACGCTCATTTCCATGGTGCGGGCAATATTAATAATAGTTTCAACCAGTTTTCTGCTTTTTTCATTTACCAGCATTGAGTTGACAAAGCTTCGGTCAATTTTTAGTTCTTTAGCCGGAAGAACGCTCAACATCAGCAGGTTGGAATACCCCGTACCAAAATCATCAATTGAAACGGTAATCCCGGCCTGGGTGAAGGCATTAAGCAACTCAATGCTGCGATCGAGATCTTTGAGCGCGGTACTCTCTGTCACTTCCAGAATGAGCCGGGATGGCGCGAGGGTATATTTTTGCAGCATGGATGAAATAACCTGGAATAAATCCTGCTGTTCAAATTGTACTGGCGACAGGTTGAACGACAATGTCCACTGGCTGAAACCCTGTTCCGTCCAGAAATGCAGCTGTCGACAGGCAGCTTCAATGGCCCAGTTTCCCACCGGCACGATCAGCCCCGTTTGCTCCAGTGACGGTAAAAACAGGTTTGGAAGTAAAACGCCTTGCTCCGGATGCCGCCAGCGCAGCAGCGCCTCGAAACCATGGATCGCATTTTGATCGGCGATATAGGTTGGCTGATACCAAAGTTCAAACTGATCGCGTTCAAGCGCCTGGGACAGCTCCTGCAGGAAACCCGGCTCTGCCGGGATGACGGTGGACATCTGTGCCCGGTACACCGCCCATCCGTTACGTCCCTCCCGTTTGATGTGTTGCATGGCCGCATCTGCTTTGAGCTTTAGCTCATGCAGCGTTTCGCCGTGCTCGGGATAGAGACTCACTCCCGCACTGAGGGTGACGCTCAGCGTGTGTCCACACACGGATAGCGGTCGACGGATATCCTCAAGCAGGGGAGTAAGATGCAGGTTCAGCTTCTCATCGTCGTAGTCCGGGAGCAGCAGAATGAATGCATCGCCTCCCAGCCTGGCCAGCGTGACCTCCCGGGTGAGCCTTGCCGTAATTCGCTGTGCAACGGTAATGAGCAGCTCGTCACCGACGTGGTGACCCCAGGTATCGTTCACCCGTTTAAAATGGTCGATATCGAGAAATACCACGGCAAACGATTTTTTATTGAGAAGCGCACTGTGCAGACAATCCTGTAGCCGGATATCCATCTGATGCCGGTTGGCAAGGCCGGTGAGGGCGTCAAAACGCGCCTGCAGTTCGAGCTGACGGTTGAGTTGCTGCAAATTGTCGGTCAGCCTTGCCGTGCGCCAGTGAGAGTCCACCAGCGAGATAATCAACATAATCCCCAGCAGGCATAACGTCGTTACGGAGACCCATATCGATAAACCCAGTTCGCTGATGCCGCCCGGTACGGTGTGTTCCATCTCGTGAAAATGGGCGGCGCTCATGCCGGTATAGTGCATGGCGCAGATCGCTGCGCCCATCACCAGCGCGGCGACAATGCGGTTGATAAAGACGCCTTTACGTTTGTCTCGCAGGTGGAAGGCGAGCCAGAGCGCAACGCCGGACGCAGCGACGGCGATGATGATTGAGAGCAGAACGATACGCCTGTCCCAGATGATACCGCCTTTGAGCATCAACGCTGCCATACCGACGTAATGCATCGACACGACGCCCGCACTGAGAATGAGCGTGGCAAAGATCAGGCGTAAGGGTGAGAGCGATTTTCCGCGAACGGCAATGTTGATGGCCAGTGTAGACGCCAGGACCGCCACGCCGAGTGAGGCGAGCGTGAGCCAGAGGTGATAACTCATGATCATTGGCATGTTCATCGACAGCATACCAATGAAATGCATTGACCAGATCCCAATGCCCAGCGTGATCCCGCCCGCCATGCGCCAGAACATCGCGGCCTTACGCCCAGAGAGAGGGATTTTTCCCGCGCTGTCCAGCGCCACAAACGAGGCGATAAATGCCACCAGATACGAGATGGCGATTAATACCGGATCCCACGATACATTGAGCATGCTGCCATCCCACGCCAAAAGGAGTTACAAAGTTCGCCTGCCAGGCATACCTTTTCTGTGCCAGTGGCATGCGGGTTTAAAGATGATGAGTCAGTTATTATGTGACATAACCCGTGGTATTAAAAATAACCTGTAAAAAATATGATATATATTATCTTTAATAGCCTGTTAAGCATCACTACACAATACAGGAGGTTAACATCATTGCTCCTTAAGTATGCCTGCAAATATCTGGCGTCCTCAGAGGTAATGTTATCGCTTGAATATGCCATAAACCAGCAGGACAGGATGGCAGAACCCACATTTTAAGTAATACGATGCTTTATCTCTCCTTAAATGAAATTTCTGCAATCATGCGGCAAAACTGAAAAGCGGTGCAGATCGTGAGGACAAACTTTGCTGCCAATGCTATAAATCTTAATGCCGACCAAAATATAAAGTTGTGGGAATTGTCATGCTAAAAAATATTAGTGTCAGAACTTTTATTATCTATTTCCTTTTATGTGTTTTTTTGGTAAACGCAGGTGTGGTTGCTTTATTTTCAGGCAGGTCAATGCTTCTGTTATCCACCATTATTTTAAATTTCATCGCGTTATTTTCACTTTGGGTGTATATGACAAAATATCTTGTGACGCCGATCAACACTGTGAAAAAAAGTATTGAAGAAGTGACGTCGGGCAATCTGGCCGTCTCTATCCCGGAGTTTGGCAATAACTGTGCCGGACGTTTAATTCCTGGCATCAACAGCTTATCCAGCAATATTGCCACTCTGGTTCGGGAGATCCGTGCCTCCTCGCAAACCGCCATGACGCTATCAGAGCAACTCTCTTCACGCAGCGCGCAGCTGTCGGTGAAGACGGAGCAGCAGTCCGCCTCTCTGGTGCAAACCGCAGCCAGTATGGAACAGATGGCCGCCAGCACCAAAAACAACGCCGACAATACCCGCCAGGCCAGCGAGCAGGCAAATGTTGCGACGATGCAGGCGCGCAAAGGGGGAGAGCTGATGGGGCAGGTTGCCAATAACATGCAATCTATTACCGAATGCGCCCAGCAGATGACGGAAATTATCAGCCTTATTGATGGCATTGCCTTCCAGACGAATATTCTGGCGCTTAACGCTGCGGTTGAAGCGGCTCGTGCCGGTGATCATGGAAAAGGGTTTTCCGTGGTGGCGGGAGAAGTCAGGAGCCTGGCGCACCGCAGCGCCGAAGCGGCAAAAAACATCAAGTCACTGATTGACGTTACCAGCAACAACGTGACCCAGGGAGCGACCGTCGTTGCCGAAGCAGAAAGAAATATGCATGAGATTGTCGCGGGTTCGGGCAACGTCAGCCGATTAATGGACGATATTTCCTCCTCAACCGCTGAGCAGGAAAAAGGGATTTCGCAAATTACTCTGGCGCTGTCCGAGCTGGAGCGCGTAACCCAGAGCAACGTTGCCATGGTGGAGGAGCTGAACGGCTCGTCTGATGTTCTGCGTAATCAGGTTATTGAGTTGCAGACCCGCACCCGCAACTTCCGTCTTGATAATAACGACCAACCGGGCGCGCAAGCGCCGCAATCCCTTCGCCCGTTAGTGTTCTCTCCGCGCCCGGGGCATTCTCATTAACTAATATAAAAGCCTGGCGTGCCAGGCTTTTTACGACCGCACCCGCGTCCAGCCATTTCATCCTTGCTGCTCCGTCGTATAAAACGCCTGTCTACACCACCCAGGTATAACATGTACATTTCCTGAGCTATTTCAGCGCGATGGGGAACATAATTATTGCGTAACGTTATACGAAAGCTAGACTGACTGCGAACGAGATGAAAAGGTGGAGGCGCAGTGGAGAGCATTAAAGGGTCTGAACTTAACGTTCCTGATGCGGTGTTCGCGTGGATGTTCGACGGCCGCGGTGGTGCGAGGCCCCTCGAAAATAGCGATGAAATCAGCAGTGAGCATCCCTGCTGGTTACACCTCAACTATACCCATCCCGAGAGCGCCGAGTGGCTGGCAATGACGCCGCTTCTGCCCAACAGCGTCCGTGATGCTCTGGCAGGAGAAAGCCTGCGCCCACGGGTCAGCCGGATGGGCGAGGGGACGTTGATTACGCTGCGCTGCATAAACGGCAGCACTGACGAACGTCCTGACCAGCTGGTGGCGATGCGCCTGTATATGGACGAGCGCATTATCATCTCCACCCGCCAGCGTAAGGTGCTGGCGCTTGACGATGTCGTTAACGATCTGAAAGAGGGCACCGGCCCGACGGATTGCGGTAGCTGGCTGGTTGATGTGTGTGATGCCCTGACCGATCATGCCAGCGAATTTATCGAAGAGCTGCACGATAAAATTATCGATCTTGAAGACAATCTGCTGGACCAGCAGATCCCGCCGCGTGGTTTCCTGGCGCTGCTGCGCAAACAGCTTATCGTGATGCGTCGCTATATGACGCCTCAGCGCGATGTCTATGCGCGGCTCTCCAGCGAGCGTTTAAGCTGGATGAATGACGATCAGCGTCGACGGATGCAGGATATTGCGGACAGGCTGGGGCGCGGGCTGGATGAGATCGACTCCTGCATTGCCAGAACGGCGGTGATGGCAGATGAAATCGCCCAGGTTATGCAAGAGTCTCTGGCGAGACGAACCTATACCATGTCGCTCATGGCTATGGTGTTTTTACCCAGCACATTTTTAACCGGGCTGTTCGGCGTTAACCTGGGCGGGATCCCCGGTGGCGAGTACCGGTTCGGCTTCTCCGTTTTTTGCATCATGTTAGTGGTTTTAATTGGCGGTGTTGCATGGTGGTTGCATCGTAGTAAATGGCTGTAAATTTACGTTTTTTCGACGCGAAGATGGCCTTAAAACGACATTTTAATTGAGCGAAGTCAATAAACATCTACCCCGTAAGGTGCACTATTACTCCCGCAGGTGAATGCAACGTCAAGCGATGGGCGTTGCGCTCCATATTGTCTTACTTCCTTTTTTGAATTACTGCATAGCACAATTGATTCGTACGACGCCGACTTAATGAGTCGGCTTTTTTTTGCCTCCAGCCTCTTAACGTCTACCCTAAAAGAGTCTGTTCCCAACCTGGAGGAGAAGATATATGCGATCTTACCTGCAACGCCTGGACCCGCGTCAGTCCGATCCGGTGCCAACCGACCCCACTCCGATACCCGATCCTGTTCCACGCCCACAGCCGATGCCCGATCCGCCGCCCGATGAAGAACCGATTAAATTGTCGCATCGTTAGCAGAGATCTGCGAGGATACGCGCCATCTGACTGCGATGATGACCACGAGAGTATATTGTGACCGCTTTTTCTACCCTGAATGTTCTGCCCGCCGCCCAACTCGAGAACCTTAATGAGTTGGGCTATCTCACCATGACCCCAGTCCAGGCTGCGGCATTGCCTGCTATTCTTGAAGGCCGTGACGTGCGTGTGCAGGCCAAAACCGGCAGTGGGAAAACGGCTGCATTCGGTCTGGGGCTGTTACAGTGTATCGACGCCGGGCTATTTCAGACGCAGTCTCTGGTACTGTGTCCCACGCGTGAGCTGGCGGATCAGGTCGCCGGTGAACTGCGTCGCCTGGCGCGCTTCCTGCCGAACACCAAAATCCTGACCCTGTGCGGTGGACAACCTTTTGGTGCGCAGCGTGACTCCTTACAGCATGCGCCGCACATCATCGTGGCAACGCCGGGACGTCTTCTCGATCATTTGCAAAAAGGCACCGTTTCACTTGATGCGCTACAAACGCTGGTCATGGACGAAGCGGACCGGATGCTGGATATGGGCTTTAGCGATGCCATCGATGAGGTGATCCGCTTCGCCCCGGCGGATCGTCAGACCCTGTTATTCTCGGCAACCTGGCCAGAAGCCATCGCGGCCATCAGCGGTCGTGTGCAGAACGCGCCGCTCACCATCGAAATTGATACCGTTGACGCGCTACCCGCCATTGAACAACAGTTCTTTGAAGTTTCCCAGAAGGGCAAAATTGCCTTGCTGCAGAAAGTACTGAGCCAGCATAAGCCTGCGTCCTGCGTGGTGTTCTGCAACACCAAAAAAGATTGCCAGTCGGTGTGTGATGCCCTTAACGCCGCCGGACAGAGCGCGTTGTCCCTGCACGGCGATCTCGAACAGCGCGATCGTGACCAGACGCTGGTCCGTTTTGCTAACGGCAGCGCCCGCGTACTGGTAGCGACCGATGTGGCGGCACGCGGTCTGGACATTAAATCCCTAGAGCTGGTCGTCAACTTCGAGCTGGCATGGGATCCGGAAGTGCATGTTCACCGTATCGGACGTACTGCCCGCGCCGGCAATAGCGGCCTGGCCATCAGCTTCTGTGCGCCGGAAGAGGCTCAGCGCGCCAATATTCTGTCTGAAATGCTGCAGCTTAAGCTCAACTGGGTGAACGCGCCTGCCAGCGTCAGCATTGTTCCTCTTGACGCTGAAATGGCGACGCTCTGCATTGATGGCGGCAAAAAAGCCAAAATGCGTCCAGGCGATGTCCTGGGCGCGTTGACGGGCGAGATGGGTCTTGACGGGGCGGATATCGGGAAGATCGTGGTTCATCCGGCACACGTCTATGTGGCCGTGCGTCAGTCGGTGGCGCATAAAGCATGGAAGCAGTTGCAGGGCGGTAAAATTAAAGGAAAAACCTGTCGCGTTCGCTTGCTGAAGTAACACTAAACAGCGTCTCAGAAACCCTTTCTGAGACGCTCATGCATTATTTCACTTCCACCACATTCAGGCGTAGCTCATCGAATTGCGTATCGTCTTCTTCCGGCTGCCAGCCTGCTGGCTGCATCGGGATCTCTTCACGGTCAAATGCCAGATCGCCGCCATCCACCACGTCAGAATCATGGTTGATGCCTTTGAAATCGAACAGTTCAGTATCGGCCAGATGGGAAGGGACCACGTTCTGCATAGCGCTGAACATGGTTTCGATACGGCCAGGGTAACGCTTGTCCCAGTCGCGCAGCATGTCGCCAATCACCTGACGCTGCAGGTTTGGCTGAGAGCCGCAGAGGTTACATGGAATGATCGGGAATGCTTTGGCCTGTGAAAAACGCTCGATATCTTTTTCACGGCAGTAGGCCAGCGGACGGATCACGATATGCTTGCCGTCATCGCTCATCAGCTTAGGAGGCATGCCCTTCATTTTGCCGCCGTAGAACATATTCAGGAACAGCGTCTGCAGAATATCGTCGCGGTGATGCCCCAGCGCGATTTTGGTCGCACCCAGCTCCGTTGCCGTGCGGTACAAAATACCGCGACGCAGACGAGAGCAGAGCGAGCAGGTGGTTTTCCCCTCAGGGATCTTCTCTTTGACGATACCGTAGGTGTTTTCTTCTACGATTTTATACTCGACACCGAGGTTCTCCAGATATGCTGGCAGAATGTGCTCCGGGAAGCCCGGCTGTTTTTGGTCAAGGTTGACCGCCACCAGGGAAAAGTTCACCGGCGCGCTTTGCTGAAGATTGCGCAGGATCTCCAGCATGGTATAGCTGTCTTTACCGCCCGACAGGCAGACCATGATGCGGTCGCCTTCTTCAATCATGTTGAAGTCTGCAATGGCTTCGCCCACGTTACGGCGCAGTCGCTTCTGCAGTTTATTCAGGTTGTACTGCTCTTTCTTTGTATTCGCTTGATTATCTTGCATTTATTACTACCTTTGGAGCCAATAGGGGCATAGCAGGGCAACATTTTTTCAGCGTGCCGGCGTGTCGCCTGCTCACCATTTCATTCTTCGATCCACGCACCGTAGACGTCATAAACCCTTTGCGCGTTTTCATGCCCCATCTGGCTGGCTAAAAAGACGGGTTGGCGCTGGCAGATAACATCCAGCAGGCAAAGTATGCCGCGTATGGTACGGATTCCGGCGGCGAATACCAGCACGTTTTACTGCGGGGTTAAATCTGGGGTCGATACTCGATAAAGCGTAGCTGGCATTATGCTCGCCTTCGCGCATCCCGGGCATGAAAACAACGCGCAGGCTTTGATGTTCTACCGCGCCGTACTCTCGACGATGAAAGATAATCCTGGTCTTAGGCGGCCTGTTTACTGTGGATAAGGCCTTTTAGCGACCTGGCATCAATTACACAATCCGCTTGGTTTTTTGCGTGGCCCGCATTCCGAGAAATCGTGAATCACATACCCCTTTGACACCATACACTCTTCTACTTTTTTAGTTCTGGTATCGAGCTGGTCTATCGTCTCGCCGGGCTGAAGGCTGTTACGACGAAACGTGTCATCCCATGAGTTAAGCGAATATTTCTTATCAACGCCGCACTCATATAAATCTTCCCGGCGTTTCTGAACATCAGTATGGCCCATAGTCTGTGGCTTCTGGAATGTTTGAACGTAGGGGAAGAAGTCGTAGTTACTTGAGTCCATATCTGCCACTACACACCCGGTTAACCCAATACAACAGATCAGGCTGAGATGTCTTATCCCGTGCATCGTTTTAATCTCTTCTGCATTTAGTATGAAACCGTTCCGTTGCACGGCTTTCCCTGTTTATAGCATACAGCACTCTGGCGCCTGTGCGCTTACCATTGCCACCGCCATGCTGAGCAATGCTAAGGGTCTGGAAGGGCGACGCTAATTGATTATCTTATTTAATGGATAAAAAACGCCCCCACAAGGAGGGCCAGAGGAGTCTCAGTTCACTTGCTCTTTTTTATCGATGTTTCCCTGGAGATGGCACTCTCCAACATCAGAGTCCTGAATAGCCTGGCAGTCAGTCAGTAAACAACAAGCATAAGCGGCAGATATTGGGATTTTCTTTATGGTGAAACGTGGCTGGAACCTCACATCTTAGGCAGGTCCGGGAAGTGACAGTCTTGACATAACTCACCTGTTGGTGTGCTCGATAACGGATATTCCCATTTTTCCAGGCTGTGTCCTGTCTGCCTCAGATGATTTTTATGATATTCCCGGCCTCTTTCAATTTTGTGTAGGTAAAGCCTACCGCCCCATAAAAAGAGACAAAAAGGAATATTAAAGCAAAGAGCATAATGTAGAAGCTGACATCTCCTTTTACCGAAAATTGGTAAATTGCAAAGAAGCAGAGTAAGACGAAGGTCGCCAGCGAGGAGAGCGCGATTGCAGAAAAAATAGAGATCATGAGCGGGTCATCCTGACGTTAACTTATGTCAAACCATTCTAACCCCAGTCAGGGGTAATACCAACGTCCTGCATTCACTGTGTTTATGGGGTATTGTCGATAAACAATCAAGATGTCAGGTCATGAAGACGCTTGAGGGCATGCGTCCCCGCGTGGAAATTTACAGTATCGATGACGCTTTTTGTGACCTAACTTTTGCCGGGCAGGGCATACAGCAACAGTGGCAGATGAAACGCGAAATACTTCTACCACGAGACACGACAAGTTCAGAGTCAGATACATTTTAGGAGGCTCCTGGCCCCTTTGTGCCAGGAGTGGGCAGTTATTTAGTCGTTATGCATTCTTGCAGCAGACTCATTTCTTCATAAAGCCATTCTCTTACAGCCCGCACTTTAAAACTATCCTGAGACCCGGAGCGGTAAACTAAATCGTATCCCCGCTCAGCTATCAGTTTGTACTGTGGGAATGGAACAATAAGTCTGCCCGCCGCTATATCATCTGCAATCAGAATGCTGCGTCCCAATGCTACACCTTCCCCACGTATAGCCGCTTCAGCAGCCATGCTACCGTGGCTCCATGAAGGGCCCCGCTGGCAGCGGATATTTTTTTCTCCGGCCACGACAAACCAGGCATCCCAATTTGCCAGCATTCTGTCTTCATGAAGAAGTACACAGCCTGAAAGTTGCTTAACATCTGTCAGGCCGTTATGCGCATCAAGAAAACCTGGGCTACAGACAGGGGTGACTGTTTCTTCGATGATGCGTTCACAGGACGCTTCCCGATAATGACCATTACCATACCGAATGGCTACATCTACCTGACCATTATTGAGGTCCACATTGATGTCAGTAACATCCAGATGAATGTCAAAATCCGGATAGCGCTCCCTGAGCCTGCTGAGACGGGGAGCCAGCCACTTACTGGCAAAGGAAACGCTGGTACTGATTCGCAAACTCCTGGCAGGATTTCTGCCTCGTAGCCGCTCGGATTCGCCCGTCAGTTCTCCCAGAATACGGGTTACGGCATGGTGAAATTCAGCCCCTTCTTGCGTCAGGATAATCTGTCGGGTCAGCCTAAGAAAAAGCCTCAACCCCAGATGCTCTTCGAGCTTCCGGATTTGTCGGCTTATAGCGCCATGCGTGACGTGCAACTCTGCTGCCGCTAATGTCATGCTGGAGAGGCGGCCAGCAGCTTCAAAAGCGCGCAAGGTCTGTAGAGGTGGGATGCGATCAAATATCATACGTGTGATTTTAATTCACACATATCGTGAAAACAAATGGTTTGTCAGGCCAATGTCCGGAAATCACACTAACGCAAACAACGTTTTCATTTTTATTTCGGAGCACGTCATGGCGTTTCATACCTGGCTTTTATTCTTATTCACCTCTGCTGGCATATCGCTTTTTCCTGGTCCAAACAATCTTCTGGTGCTGACTCATGGTGTGATGCATGGAAACCGAAAGACTCTCGCGACCATAACGGGCGGATTGATGGGATTCGTACTTCTGATTGGGCTGTGCATGTTTGGTATTGGCGCACTGCTGCAGGCATCGGAGAAATGGCTTGTTATATTGCGTGTTGCCGGTGGCCTTTATCTGGTCTTTTTGGGATATAAACTGTGGCGTTCACCACCCATGACCAATGAGGCAGGAACGCAGACCTCAGTAGCAAATCTGTCACAGATGTTCCGGCAGGGATTTTTATCTGCTGCCACCAATCCAAAAGCGTTACTTTTTTTCACAGCTGTTATTCCGCCGTTTATCTCCCCTGAAAGAAGTCTCGTACTTCAGTTCGTTTCTATCGCACTTACCTACGCTTTTACCGAATTCTGTGCAGAGTACGCCTGTGCAACTGCCGCCTACAGAATTCGTCCGTGGCTTGCCCGCACGGGCAGACGCTTTAACCAAGTCTGTGGGGGTGTTTTCATGGCCGTGGGTGCGGCGATGCAGATCCGTCTATGACATGACGCGAGTTTGAGCGTGCGCAAAACCCCCACACAGAGAAAGGGGAGTCGGCTTTGCGTTGACATGACCACGGCCAGGCCATGGACTTGGCTGTCCGGGTTATGTCATGATGCACATTAGTTAAATTTTTGTATAATTAGATGCAGGTTAACGTAGAGACGAATGGCTTGTATGTTCAGGGGATGAATAGTGGCGTATCTGGATTATCTATTAACGTTTATTGAAAGCAATCCGGCGCTGGCTATTGGTTTCAACCTGGTTCTGCTGATTATATCCGGGTTTTTCGCACACCTGATGTGCAAATTCCTTTTGATTAAGATCGTCAGACGTGTATTTTTTGCAAGCCATAAACAGAACGTACCGCTCGAGAAAGATCGTCGCATTGCCGAAAAGCTTTCCAATTTCGTTCCAGTGCTCATCGTTTATTATGTTCTGCAGTTTATGCCGAATATGCCCGCGTCGTTGGTCACGGCCATAAACACCATCTGCGGAATATTGTTCTTTGTCTTTTCGTCGGTGTTTTTCAATGAGATGCTGGATATCGTTAACAGCTCTTATTTACGAAAAACCAAACGCAAAAATCACTCTATAAAAGGCTACATCCAGATAGGGAAGATTTTGGTTCACATCATCGCCGCGATTATGATACTCGCGGTGATGTCGAACAAATCGCCTGCCATCATTATTTCCAGCCTCGGTGCGGTCGCCGCGGTACTCATGTTAGTGTTTCAGCATACGCTGCTTTCGCTTGTGGCAAACGTCCAGCTCTCCTCAAATGACGTTCTCCAGCTGGGAGACTGGATTGAGATGCCGGATAAAAACCTGAGCGGGGAAGTGACTGACATTGCGCTCCACACCATTACGATCCGCAACTGGGATAACACTATCTCACGTATCCCGACGAAAAACTTTCTGACGGAAACCTACACCAACTGGCAGGCGATGTTTTCGTCCGGCGCGCGCCGAATTATGCGCAGCACAACCATCGACCAGCACTCGGTGACCTTTCTTTCTCAGGACATTCTGGCCCCGATGCTGACAATCCGCGGCGTGAGCGAACCGCTGGCGAAACTGATTGACGGGCGCGATCCCATGGGGATTGCCGACAGTTGGTTTGTTGAAAATGGACTGACGAATTTAACGCTATTTCGCCATTATTTGATGGCCTATCTTGCTGAAAGGCCGGATATTATTAAAGACATGTACATCGTTGTGAGGACACTCAAGCCCTTGCCATCTGGCATCCCGCTGGAAATATATTGCTTTACCACCTCCACGCTGTGGATGGATTATGAAAATACGCAATCCGCTATTTTTGAATATATCACTGCGGTTGTCGGGAAATTCTCGCTTCGTTTATATCAGTATCCGGCCGGTCACGATTTCTGGCGCTTATCTCAGGAAAGCCATGAGCAAAAAAGAGCGCTCCCGCCAGGTGAGGGGTAATTATTTCAGGATTAACCTGTGATAACGCAATAGCACGAATTGTACGAAATAAGTCGCCTTTAAATTCAACGGCATGAAGAATAACGCGCTCTCGCCTCGCTCGAAGGATAGGTTAACCCGGCTTATAGTTACAGGGCAGCCTTCTGCTGCGTACATTTCGGAGTGTCAAATGAAAGCCACGATATCAAACGTCAACAAAGAGCAACCTAAGCAACCGGCCAAGTCGCCGAAAGACGATCAAGGCAAACAACAACCGAGCAAAGGCAAATAAGCCCACTTTTCCCTGTTCGACGGAGGCTGTATGGCTGAACGTCCTGATTTGATTGATCCCATCCCTGAGGATGAGCCGATTCCTGGTGACGATGTACCGGATGTCCCTGATGTGAATGATCCTCTGGCACCGGAAGACCCGGATGTTAAGAGACCGCTGTAATACTGTTCGCATCTCAACCGCCTCACGGGGCGGTTTTTTGTGGATGAAATTCAGAGATAAACGCTCATTAAGACGGTGAAATAACACAACCAGGGCCTTAGCTTTTATGCGATATAGATCATTTCCGGCCAGGAAAATGATTTAATTTTGTTCGCCTGAACCGCCAATCAAAAAATTTACAATGCCTAACTTTGCAGGGCTAATAGAAACTTACAAACGAAATGATGAAGCTTTGTACAGTTGCGTCATGCCTCACCCCTTGCAGATAACCCCGCTTAAAACTACTGTATATAAAAACAGTATCGGAGGTGAGCAATATGGAATTCTTAAGACCGGCAGAGTTACGGGAAATTATCGGCATCCCCCTTTTCAGCGATCTTGTTCAGTGCGGGTTCCCAAGCCCGGCCGCTGATTATGTTGAGCAACGCATCGATCTCAATGAGCTACTGGTTTCCCATCCCAGCTCGACCTATTTCGTGAAAGCCGCAGGCGATTCAATGATAGAGGCAGGAATCGGTCACGGTGACCTGCTGGTGGTAGACAGTTCCCTGAACGCGGAGCATGGCGATATCGTCATTGCCGCCGTTGAGGGTGAATTTACCGTTAAACGCCTTCAGCTGCGCCCGACGGTTCAGCTTAACCCCATGAACAGCGCCTACAGCCCAATCATCGTGGGCAGTGAAGACACGCTGGATATTTTTGGTGTGGTGACCTTTATCGTTAAATCAGCGAGCTGAATATGTTTGCACTCTGTGATGTGAATTCTTTCTACGCATCATGCGAAACCGTATTCAGGCCGGATCTGAAAGGGCGCCCGGTGGTCGTTCTTTCAAATAACGATGGCTGCGTCATTGCGCGCAGCGCCGAAGCTAAACCCCTGGTGGTTATGGGCGAGCCCTATTTCAAGCAGAAAGAGGCATTCAGGCGGCATGGTATTGTTGCGTTCAGCAGTAATTACGAGCTTTACGCTGACATGTCGCACCGGGTGATGACCACCCTGGAAGAACTCGCTCCGCGCGTGGAAATTTACAGTATTGACGAGGCCTTTTGCGATCTGACCGGCGTCCAGCACTGCTGCGACCTTACCGAGTTTGGGAAACGCATCCGGGAAACGGTGCTTAAGCGGACCCATCTGACGGTGGGGGTCGGCATTGCACAAACCAAGACGTTGGCAAAACTGGCCAACCACGCGGCAAAGAAATGGCAGCGGCAAACCGGCGGGGTTGTCGATCTCTCAAACGTTGCCCGCCAGCGTCGGCTGCTGGCTTTGTTGCCCGTCGAAGATGTCTGGGGAGTGGGGCGACGTATCAGCAAGAAGCTCAACGCGATGGGCATCAACACGGCTCTGGATCTCGCCGGGCAAAGCACCTGGATTATCAGAAAACACTTCAATGTTGTGCTTGAGCGTACGGTGCGAGAGCTGCGCGGTGAACCCTGCCTCGAACTCGAAGAGTTTGCGCCGGTTAAACAGGAAATTGTGTGCAGCCGTTCATTCGGCGAACGTATATCCGACTATGAGCAGGTGCGCCAGGCTATCTGCGCCTACGCCGCCCGCGGCGCGGAAAAGCTACGCGGCGAGCACCAGTATTGCCGCTATATCTCCGCCTTTTTGAAGACATCACCGTTTGCCATCAACGAAACGTATTACGGTAACAGCGCTTCTGTGAAGCTACTCACACCCACGCAGGACAGCCGGGATATTATAAACGCGGCGTCGAAGTGTCTGGACGTTATCTGGCGGGAGGGACGCCGGTACCAGAAGGCGGGCATTATGCTTGGCGATTTTTCCAGCCGGGGTATTGCTCAGCTTAACCTCTTTGATGAGAGCGCCCCCCGCGCCGACAGCGAGAGGTTAATGGCGCTTCTGGACACGCTGAATGCGAAAGAGGGCAAAGGCACACTTTACTTTGCCGGTCAGGGCATCCAGCAGCCGTGGCAAATGAAGCGTGAGATGCTTTCACCGCGATACACCACGCGCATTTCAGACGTCTTGAGAGTTAAGTGATTCATTGCATACGTTTTTATATTGCTACCACGCGGTCTGTGGCAGCGATTATCAGCGCATTTTACAACGTGCCTGCTACGCTTTTGAGAGGGATCAGGGATCATGAGCATGAAGAATAAAGACGAACAAACAGGATTAGTCGGTCTGGCGATTGGCGCAGCGGTCATCGGGTTGGTCTCAGCGCAGCAACACATCAATCGTGACAGTATCATCAACGAGTTGCTCAGGCTCGGCAGGCAGAAGGGCGATGGCGTCGAAGACGACGTGTTCGTGAAGGCCGCTGAACTGGTCAGAAAAGGGGTATAGAAGATGGCTGAAATTCGTGATGCACGGTGTCACTGCGGCGCGGTGGCATTTACCGTTGAACTGACGGACGGGTTTAATACCGCCCGCCGTTGCAGCTGCTCGTATTGTCGAATGCGCGGCGCAATAGCGGTGTCCGCCCCGTTATCGGGGATCACCGTGACCAAAGGGGAAGACACGCTCACCGAATACCGTTTCAATACCGGTACGGCACGACATTTCTTTTGCTCGGTCTGCGGGATTTACACTTTCCATCAGCGACGTTCCAATCCGAACCAGTACGGCGTTAACGTGGCGTGCTTTGAAAACGTCTCGCCTTTTGATTTCGCGGAGGTCGTGGTCATGGACGGCGTTAATCACCCGCTGGATGGGGACAGTGGAGTGTACGGCTATCTGTCGTTTCGTCAAAAAGAGGCTGACTAATTTTGATCCAGAGCGTTTAGCCATTCGCTCAGATGGCCCATCACACCGCCAAAATCAAAAATTAGCGCTATCCAGATACAGCCTAACAGGGCAAGCAGAGCCAGAGAGAGTCGGGTGAACACGCACCTATCCTTATACGTCGCAGACACGCCGTTACTGTACTCTGGTCTCTTTAAACTTGCCCTTAACGACGCCGTCATAAAAGCGGCCTTTTGAGACAACGCTCAAAAAATCAGAAAAAATGCGGGCGGGGACGCGCTGATACTGCAGCGTTTTGCGATCGCGAAAGCGGATTTCAAGCGTGGCGCTTTTTTCGTCGTAGGCAACAGAGGCAATACGTGATGATTTTACAGGATGATGAACCATGGAGTTGCCCCTTACCGCAGTGACAGTAGGGTCATCATCTTACAGGAGGGCGCAACTGCGCAAGTTGAAAGTATTATGACGTTTTCCGTTAAAAAGCTAAAAAACAGGCCCGCCAGACAGGCGGGCCTGAGTCATTAGAACTGGTAAACCAGACCTAACGCCACAACATCGTCGGTACCGATGCCGTTGTTTTTATAGAATTGATCGTCTTCATCCAGCAGGTTGATTTTATAATCAACGTAGGTGGACATATTTTTGTTGAAGTAATATGTCGCGCCGACGTCAGCATATTTAACCAGATCCTGATCGTCCTGGCCGTTGCCCAGGTCTTTACCTTTAGATTGCAGGTAAGAAATTGCCGGGCGCAGACCGAAATCAAACTGATACTGTGCGGTTACTTCAAAGTTTTGCGTTTTATTTGCCACAGCGGCGTCATTATCACCGTAAGGCGTCATATTACGCGTTTCAGAATACATGGCCGCGAGATAAATATTATTCGCGTCATATTTCAGGCCAGCGGTCCACGCATCGGCTTTATCGCCACCCGCAGTGGTTTTAGTCACCTGATCGTTGGTACGGTCAGATGAGGCGTAAGCCGCACCCGCGCTGAAGCCCATACCGAAATCATAGGTTGTGGAGATACCGAAGCCGTCACCGTTTTCATGGCGGGTATCGCGGCCATTGTTGGTGCCTTCCTGATTGTTGCTGGCGTCTTCGTTATTGCCCTGGTACTGCAGCGCAAAGTTCAGACCCTGCACCAGACCATAGAAGTCGGTGTTACGGTAGGTCGCCACGCCGTTAGCGCGGTTAGTCATAAAGTTATCGGCCTTGCTGTAGGAGTCGCCGCCGAACTCTGGCAGCATGTCGGTCCAGCCTTCCACGTCGTACAGCACGCCGTAGTTACGACCATAATCGAATGAGCCGTAGTCACCTGCTTTGACACCGGCGAACGCCAGACGCGTCCAGGACTGGTTGTCAGAGCCTTCGGTGTTGTTCGCCTGAATGTTGTATTCCCACTGGGCATAGCCGGTCAGCAGGTCGTTAATCTGGGTTTCACCTTTGAAGCCCAGGCGCATATACGTCTGGTCACCGTCGGCACCCTGGTCATCAGAGAAGTAGTGCAGGCCATCGACTTTTCCGTACAGATCGAGCTTGTTACCATCTTTATTATAAATTTCTGCTGCATGTGCTGCGCCAGCCATTAACAGCGCTGGAATCATCAGTGCCAGTACTTTTCTTTGCATTTTAGTTTTTCCTTTGCAAATTTTTTATTTAATTACTACGTGAACTTTCCTGCATGGAAAGAGGTCTCATGCTAAATCAGTCTTACAGACGAGTAATAAAATATAATTGTTACCAGGTGAGAATTATCTAAAGTAAATAATGCAAAGGAAATGGTGATTTGTTTTGTGAATGGTTTAATTGAAATCATACAAAATTAAAATTATTAATTATCAGAAAAAACAGGTACTCTTTGCGCTGTTATATGCCTTTAAGATTCTTCATCCATAATTTCCATGAATATCTTTGGCTGAATTAAACGGATATTCATCGATAATCTGGATTAGCCCGATGCGAATGCATCGGGCTTTTTTTATGGCAAAAAAATGCCCGGACGTGCCGGGCAGAGGAGTTACTCGCTGGTCGATTTTTCCGCTTTCCCGGCCATCTGCGCCAGGAAGTCATAGCGTTTTTGCAGGTCGGCCGCGGCATCTTTCCACAGCTGCTCTGCAACGTCAGGCTGCTGGGCGTTAAGACGACGGAAGCGTTGCTCCTGCATCAGCGTCTCGGCGAGCGCATCTGACGGCGGACGTGAATCCAGCGCCAGCGGCAGTTTGCCTTCGTCTGCACGACGCGGATCGAACCGGTACAGCGGCCAGAAACCGGTCGCGGTGAGCTGGCGCATCTGATCGTGGCTCAGGGCCAGATCATAGCCATGCTCTTCGCACGGACTGTAGGCGATAATCAGCGATGGCCCCGGATAGGCCTCCGCTTCCTGAATCGCTTTCACCGTCTGGTTCAGCTGCGCGCCCAGCGAAATTTGCGCGACGTAGACGTGGCCGTACATCATCATGCTGACGCCGAGATCTTTACGCGCCTTGCGTTTACCGTGTTCGCCAAACTTCGTCACCGCGCCGAGCGGGGTCGCTTTCGAGGCTTGCCCACCCGTGTTGGAGTAACACTGGGTATCAAGCACCAGAATGTTGACGTTTTCGGTCAGGCTCAGAACGTGGTCCAGCCCGCCAAACCCAATATCGTAAGCCCAGCCGTCACCGCCAATCAGCCAGATAGATTTCTCGACCAGCGCGTCAGCATCGGTCAGCAGCTGTTCGGCGCCTTCAGTGCCCTGAAGGGCGTTACGCAGCGCCGCAACCTGCTCGCGACGCACTTCAGGCGTGGCTTCCGCGTGCAGGGCCTCGTTCAGCTCTGCCGGGATTTTATCGGCAAACTGCGACAGGAGGCGCATCACGCGCGCGCGATGCTGATCGACGGTTAAGCGGAAGCCCAGGCCAAATTCGGCGTTATCTTCAAACAGCGAGTTTGCCCATGCCGGACCGCGACCGTTAGCGTCGGTGGTGTAAGGGGTGGACGGCAGGTTGCCGCCGTAGATAGAAGAACAGCCGGTCGCGTTCGCAATCAGCATGCGGTCGCCATAGAGCTGCGTCAGCAGCTTGATGTACGGCGTTTCGCCGCAGCCGGAGCAGGCACCGGAGTATTCAAACAGCGGGGTAATCAGCTGCGAGGTGCGGATATCAATACGCTCCAGCTTGCTGCGATCGATCTCCGGCAGATTGAGGAAGAAGTCGTAATTCACTTTCTCTTCTTCAACGTGTTCCAGACGCGACATCATATTGATGGCTTTGATTTCCGGGTTCTGACGATCTTTCGCCGGGCACACCTCAACGCACAGATTGCAGCCGGTGCAATCTTCCGGGGCGACCTGAAGGACATATTTCTGGCCGCGCATATCGCGGGACTTCACATCCAGCGAGTGCAGGCTGGTCGGTGCTGCTTCCATGTCCTGCGGAGAGACCACCTTGGCGCGGATTGCCGAGTGCGGGCATGCCGCCACGCAGTGGTTACACTGGGTACACAGCTCCTCTTTCCAGATTGGGATCTCTTCGGCGATGTTGCGTTTTTCCCAGCGCGTGGTGCCCAGCGGCCAGGTACCGTCCGGCGGCAGCGCCGAGACGGGGAGGGCATCGCCAAGTCCGGCCAGCATCGCCGCCGTGACGGTTTTGACGAAATCCGGTGCGGCGTCAGAAACCACCGGTGGACGGTTCGGGCTGTCGGCGTTCACCGGCTGCAGCGGAACCTCAAACAGCGATTCGCGTGCCAGCGCCAGCGCCTGCCAGTTGCGCTCAACCAGCTCCTGCCCCTTACTGCTGTAGCTTTTGGCGATCGCTCCCTGCAGTTCCATCAGGGCGCTATCGCCCGGAAGAATATGGGTCAGGTGGAAGAAGGCCATCTGCATCACGGTGTTAATACGCGCCGCCAGGCCGCATTCACGGGCAATCTTCGCCGCGTTAATCACAAACAGTCGGGCTTTTTTCTGGTTCAGCACCGCCTGCACTTCCTGAGGCAGACGCGCCCAGACTTCATCCACGCTGTAAGGGGTATTGATCAGGAAAATACCGCCGGGCTTCAGGCGCTCGGCCATCTGGTATTTGTCGATAAACTGCAGCTGGTGGCAACCCACAAAATCGGCCTGGGAGATAAGGTACGCCGAGCGGATCGGGCGCTCGCTGACGCGCAGGTGCGATACGGTCAGGCCGCCGGCTTTCTTGGAGTCATAGACAAAATACCCCTGCGCATACCAGGGCGTCGAATTGCCGATGATCTTGATATTGTTCTTGGTCGCAGAGACGCTGCCGTCGCTGCCTAAACCATAGAACAGCGCTTCGAGCTTCGCACCCGAAGGCAGCGTGTTCTCCGGCAGCGCCAGCGAAAGGTTGGTCACGTCATCATAGATACCGACCGTGAAGCGGGGTTTTGGCTTCGCGGCAGCCAGCTCGTTGAATACCGCCAGCACGCAGTCCGGGCCGAACTCTTTCGAGGAAAGACCGTAGCGGCCGCCGATGACGCGCGGTAGCGTTTCACGTTCGCCGTTGTTAAAGGCTTCTGCCAGGGCAGTCATAACGTCCAGGTAGAGCGGTTCTGCGTGAGCACCCGGCTCTTTGGTGCGGTCAAGTACCGCCACGCTGCGCGCGCTTTCCGGCAGGGCCGCAAGCAGATGTTTCGCCGAGAACGGGCGGTAAAGGCGCACTTTCAGCACGCCCACTTTTTCGCCGCGCGTCAGCAGTTCATCCACCACCTCTTCGCAGGTGCCAATGGCGGAGCCCATCAGCACAATAACGCGCTCCGCCTGCGGATGGCCGTAATATTCGAACGGTTTATAGTCGCGACCGGTGGCGGCGCTGAAGTCGTTCATCGCCTGCTCGACGTGATCGTATACCGCGTTGTACCACGGGTTGGTTGCCTCGCGGGACTGGAAATAGGTGTCCGGGTTCGCGGACGTGCCGCGGATCACCGGGTGCTCCGGGTTTAAGGCGCGGGCGCGATGCGCGTCGATCTCCGCCTGCGGCAGCAGGTTGCGAATAGTGTCGTCCGCCAGCGGGACGATTTTATTGATTTCGTGCGAGGTGCGGAAACCATCAAAGAAATGAATAAACGGCACGCGGCTTTTGAGGGTCGCGATATGCGAAATCAGCGCAAAATCCTGCGCTTCCTGCACGCTGCTGGCGCACAGCATGGCGCAGCCGGTCTGGCGCACGGCCATCACGTCTGAATGATCGCCAAAAATGGAGAGGGCGTGGGTGGCAACCGTCCGCGCGGCGACGTGGAGGACAAACGGGGTCAACTGGCCCGCCAGCTTGTAAAGCGTGGGGATCATCAGCAGTAAGCCCTGAGACGACGTAAAGGACGTCGACAAGGCCCCGGTCTGCAGCGCGCCGTGCACCGCGGCAATCGCCCCGGCTTCTGACTGCATTTCCACGACGCGAGGGACATCGCCCCAGACGTTTTTTAACCCATTGCCAGCCCAGGCATCCGCCTGCTCAGCCATCGTTGAACTTGGCGTAATCGGGTAGATGGCGATAACTTCGCTGGTGCGGAACGCGACGGACGCGACTGCACCATTACCGTCAATAGTTTGCATAGGACAACACCCTTACATTGCGCAAAAAAGAGGGACCCGTGAAACGGCGACGAGTCCTGATAATTATTCCCTTATTTTAGCAAAGGTCGGATTTTACGATTTTCGCTTTTGTGTCCTCGATATTCCCTTCATCAATGAGTAGATCAATATTTGGGTGAAAAAATTGCGAGAAATTGTTTCCAGGGCGCATAAATACGCACATCCGCTCTCGACGATACGGCGCACGATGCCTATTATGCATAGGTTTCGCTTAATCTAAGGGGGAGAGAGTATGCGTTCAGCATTTTGGGTAGGGTGTGCCGCGTTAGTATTATCGGCGTGCAGTAATGAACCTGTTCAGCAGGCGACGGCGGCGCACGTTACGCCAGGAATGAAAGCGGCGATGTCCAGTTCAGGGCAGGCCAACTGTGCGATGATCGGCGGCTCACTGTCCGTTGCCCGCCAGCTGGACGGGACGGCGATGGGGATGTGCGCGCTACCCAATGGCAAACGGTGCAGCGAGCAGTCGCTTGCCGTGGGTTCATGCGGTAACTACTGATTATTCAACCCGCTTAAACATCAGCGTTTTATCCGCTGTCGCCAGCGTTAACTGGTCTTCCGTCAGGTCGACCTGCGCGCCTTTGCGCAGCATATCGCTGAGCGTCTGATCCAGCGCGTTCAGCTGCGGCTCGGTGCACAGCTTGCGGGTCATTGCCAGGTTTTTGACCTTAAGCTCGCCTTCGGATAATTTCCCCTGGCCGTTGAAGCTGTTACACATCACGCCGGAGACGGCGATGTTGTTGATCAGACTGATGTCAGGCTGAGCGCTGAAACGAATTTCAGGCGGCGTTACCTTGGTGGTGACCGCTTTGCCGTCAATATTTTCCAGAACAAAGCGGTGAGTCTTAAGCTGGTCGGGCTGAACAGAGGCTTTGCCCGGGTTAACACAGCCTGCCAGCGCCAGGCTCAGTAAACTTACTGCAACGATCTTTTTCATTTTTCTTCTCGAACTATCAATGCGATGAATCTTTTCACAGTGTAACCATACGCCCTGACGTGTTAATGGGGTTTATCTGAAAGTGCGAGAAGAGGCCGGGCTATGCGCTGCACCCGGCCTGAAAACTAATGTGATTTAAAGCCCGCCGCGGTCATCAGCATGCGGAAGAACATGCTGACGCACGCCAGCGCCAGTACGCTTCCACCCCAGATAATGACCAGCCACAGCAGTCTCTTCCAGACAGGTTGTTGCATCAGTGATAACCCTCCCCATGCTGAACTTTCCCGCGAAAAACGTAATAACTCCAGAAGGTATAAACAAGGATAACAGGTATGATCAATAGCGCACCTACCAGCATAAAGCCCTGACTTTGCGCGGGGGCGGCAGCCTGCCAGAGGGTGATGGATGGCGGGATAATGTGCGGCCAGATGCTGATCCCAAGCCCGCTGAACCCCAGAAAAATCAGCCCAAGCGTCAGGATGAACGGACGGCTATGGCTGTCATCATTGTTCAGGCAGCGCCACTGAAGCACGCTCAGCAGAAGCACCAGCGCCGGAACGGGCAGCAGGAACCAGAGGTTCGGCAAAGAGAACCATCGCGCGGCAATGGCGGGATAGGACAGCGGCGTCCAGACGCTAACCGCAGCGATAATCGCCAGGAGCGCTATCAGCAAGCGTTTCGACAGCTGACGCATGCGGCGCTGCAGGGCATGTTCACTTTTCATCACCAGCCAGGTCGAGCCTAGCAGCGCGTAGGCCACCACAAGCCCCACGCCGCAAAAGAGGGTAAACCCGGTTAACCAGTCAAACGGCCCGCCGCTGTAGGCGCGTCCGGTCACGGCAAAGCCGTTAATGACCGCGCCCACCGTGATGCCCTGCGTAAAGGTCGCCAGAATCGACCCGCCGATAAAGGCTTTATCCCAGAACGGACGATGGGCCGGCGTCGCTTTAAAGCGAAACTCAAAGGCCACGCCGCGAAAAATAAGCCCGATCAGCATTAACGTCAGAGGAATGGTGAGGGCGTCGATAATCACCGCATAGGCCAGCGGGAACGCGCCGAACAGCGCCGCGCCGCCCAGCACCAGCCAGGTTTCATTTCCGTCCCAGACTGGCGCAACGGTATTGACCATCACGTCGCGATCGCCTGCATCCGGTATCGCCGGAAACAGAATGCCTATCCCCAAATCAAAGCCGTCCATAACGATATACATCAGGGTGGCGAAGACAATGATGACAAACCAGATAAGGGAGAGATCGATACCCATTATGGCTGCTCCTTATATTCAGTTGTCACCGCCGACAGCGGGCGGGAAGGGCGTCCGTCAGACTCCGTAGCGAACGATTCATCGGGCTGAGGTCCTTTCTTTATCAGCCGCACCATATAGCTGTAACCCACGCCAAACACCGAGGTATAGACAATGAAGAAGGCCAGCAGACTCACGCTCATATGCAGATCGCCATGGGCAGAAACCGCATCCCTGGTGCGCTGAAGCCCGTAAACCACCCACGGCTGGCGGCCCACCTCGGTGGTGACCCATCCGGCCAGGATCGCAACCAGCCCGGATGGCCCCATCAGCAGGGCAAACCACAGGAACGGACGCGAGGTATACAGCCGCTTTTTGTAACGCAGCCACAGCGCCGCCACGCCCAGCAAGAGCATCAACATCCCAAAACCGGCCATAATGCGGAAAGACCAAAAAACGATGGTGGAATTAGGTCGGTCTTCTTTTGGGAACGATTTGAGGGCCGGAACCTGTTTATCCAGACTGTGCGTCAGGATCAGGCTGCCGAGCGCCGGGATCGCCAGGCCAAAACGCGTGCGCTCCTGCTCCATATCCGGCCAGCCAAACAGCAGCAGCGGCGTTGGCTCACCCGGCGGGTTTTCCCAGTGTCCTTCGATGGCGGCAATTTTGGCAGGCTGGTGCTTAAGGGTGTTAAGCCCGTGCATATCGCCCACCAGCGCCTGAATGGGCGCAACAATCAGGGTCATCCACAGCGCCATCGAGAACATTGCGCGAATGGCGGGGGTAGCGTTGCCGCGCAGCAAATGCCAGGCGGCAGACGCGCCAACAAACAGCGCGCTGCTGAGGAACGCGGCGATAGACATATGCAGCAGACGATAGGGGAAGGAGGGGTTAAAGACCACGGCAAACCAGTCGACCGGCACCACCTGGCCGTTGACGATCTCATAGCCCTGCGGCGTCTGCATCCAGCTGTTCGAGGAGAGGATCCAGAAGGTAGAAATAATGGTCCCTAAAGCCACCATGCAGGTGGCAAAAAAGTGCAGCCCGGGCCCGACTTTATTCCAGCCAAACAGCATCACGCCGAGGAAACCGGCCTCAAGGAAGAAGGCGGTCAGCACTTCATAGGTGAGCAGCGGCCCGGTAATACTGCCGGCAAACTGCGAGAACCCGCTCCAGTTGGTGCCAAACTGGTATGCCATTACCAGCCCGGAGACCACGCCCATACCGAAGTTAACGGCAAAGATCTTCGACCAGAAATGGTACAACGCACGCCAGACCGGATTTTTTGTTCTCAGCCACAGGCCTTCCAGCACGGCGAGATAGCTCGCCAGGCCTATGGTGATCGCCGGGAATATAATGTGAAAGGATACGGTAAAGGCAAACTGTATCCGCGCCAGGTGAAAAGCATCTAAACCAAACATGCACAGCCTCAATGTCAATCGGTGTACTGTTATGGTATAGGGCGGGGAAGAACACTGTCAGACGCAGAAAAGTGAAATTTATGTATAACAGTTTATGAAAAACAGGTGTTTTTTGAATCTGATATACTGTGCTTTAACGAATAAAAGATTCGTTTTTATAAATTTAATGCATTAAACCGCTTGCTTTGTCGTCAACCACGTGCGTTAATGGTCTTCTGGTTTGGAAACCGAATAAATATCTGACGTAGTTTTATAAAAGCAGTTCTCATCACGTTGTGCCTCTCCGCAGCCTCTCTTGGGTCTTTTTCTACACTCCGATTAGCTTTTTGTTTCAGACCACTCTATCGCCTGAAAGGCCCATTAGCACTTTACGTATTTTACGTTTACAGGAGAATCTTATGATTTCTTATATCCATTTCCGCTGCCCATGCTGTCATGGCTCGCAGTACCGCACCTCAGCTTTTGATGTGTCTGATAAAAACCCGTACGGCGCAAAATGCATTTTTTGCAAATCGTCGATGATTACGCTGGACCACCTGGCCGCTGCGCACGCCGCACAGAGCCATGTGACTGAGTACCGTAAATAATCAACCTCGCTGACCATAACAGTTAGCAAAATCTTCTCTTTTTCTCCTGCTGATATACACTGTCGGCAATAAGGAGAATCTGATGAAAAAATACCAGCGTCTGGCGCAACAAATCATCTCGCAGATTGAGCTTGGCGTATGGTTGCCGGGCGATAAGCTGCCTTCTCTGCGAGAGCAGGTCGCCAGCAGCGGCATGAGCTTTATGACCGTGGGTCACGCGTATCAGATGCTGGAAAGCCAGGGGCGCATTGTCGCCAGGCCGCAGTCGGGCTACTACGTTGCCTCGCGCCCGACCGCACAGCAGCCAGCCCCTCCGGCTCAGGTGATGCGCGACGAAGTGGTCGACATTAACACCTACATCTTCGACGTGCTTCAGGCCAGCCGCGACCCGTCCGTCGTCCCCTTTGCCTCTGCGTTTCCCGATCCCCGTCTGTTCCCGCTTCAGCAGCTCAACCGCTCACTGGCTAACGTCGGCAAAACCGCCACGGCGATGAGCGTAATTGAAAACCTGCCGCCCGGTAACGTGGACTTACGTCACGCTATTGCCCGCCGCTATGCGCAGCAGGGGATGAACATCTCGCCGGACGAGATTGTGATTACCGCTGGCGCACTCGAAGCGCTCAATCTCAGCTTGCAGGCGGTGACGGAGCCGGGCGACTGGGTGATCGTCGAAAACCCCTGTTTCTACGGCGCGCTGCAGGCGCTGGAACGCCTGAAGCTCAAGGCGTTGTCTATCGCAACAGACGTCCGGGAAGGCATCGATCTCAATGCGCTGGAGCAGGCGCTGAATGAGTATCCGGTCAAAGCCTGCTGGCTGATGACCAACAGCCAGAACCCGCTGGGATTTACCCTCACTGCCGATAAAAAGGCGCAGCTCGTGGCCCTGCTGACGAAGCACAACGTCACGCTGATAGAAGACGATGTCTACAGCGAACTCTATTTTGGCCGCGAAAAACCGCTCCCCGCAAAAGCGTGGGATCGTCAGGATATGACGCTACACTGCTCCTCGTTTTCGAAATGTCTGGTGGCGGGATTTCGCATCGGCTGGGTGGCCGCGGGGAAACATGCGCGCCGCATTCAACACCTGCAGCTGATGAGTACCTTATCCACCAGCTCACCGATGCAGCTGGCGCTGGTGGACTACCTGGCGACCAAGCGCTACGACGCTCACCTGCGCCGCCTTCGACGCACGCTCGCCGAGCGCAAACAGCAGGCCTGGCAGGCGCTATTGCGCCACATGCCCGCGGGCGTCAAAATCCATCACAGCGACAGCGGCTATTTTTTGTGGCTCGAACTGCCCGCGCAGCTTGACGCAGGCTTACTAAGCGAGAAGGCGTTAACCCACCATATCAGCATCGCCCCGGGGAAGATGTTTTCGACCTCCGACGTCTGGACGCCGTTCTTCCGTTTTAATACCTCCTGGACGTGGGGCGAGCGGGAAGAGCAGGCCGTTATCCAGTTGGGAACGCTGATTAGCGACATGCTGGACGCCTGATTTTCGCCTCTCCTGCGGTCTGCCCGGTGACGCACTCGCCGGGCTGTATCATAGGAAATCCGCATACCACCTCCCAACGCTAACCCCTTGTCTATAATCCAGTTAACGGGGAATGCGCCCTCGGTCACACCTTGATGAAAATTCCTTAAGCCGCGCGGTGCGGCGCATTTGCGCGGTCTACGTTTAGTTAAGGAGATATTTTTACGGCACGGCTGCCGCTAAATTTCATTGCGACAGGAGTAAATCGAATGAGCAAGAATTTTGCCCGCAGCAGCCTGTGCGCGCTTGGCATGACGATCATGACAGCGCAAGCCGCCGAGCCACCTAAAGCCATTGGCGACGGGGAAGGCCGACTGGATATCATTGCCTGGCCGGGGTATATCGAACGCGGTCAGACGGATAAAAACTATGACTGGGTTACGCAGTTCGAAAAAGAGACTGGGTGTGCAGTTAACGTAAAAACGGCGGCCACGTCAGATGAGATGGTCAGCCTGATGGCGAAAGGGGGCTACGATCTGGTGACGGCCTCGGGTGATGCCTCGCTGCGCCTGATTATGGGCAAACGCGTTCAGGCGATTAACCCCGATCTGATCCCGAACTGGAAAACAATCGACCCGCGAATGGTGAAAGGCGAATGGTTTAACGTTGGCGGTAAGGCCTACGGCACGCCGTATCAGTGGGGGCCGAACCTGCTGATGTACAACACCAAAACCTTTCCCACGCCGCCGGACAGCTGGAACGTGGTCTTCGTAAAACAGGATCTGCCGGACGGTAAAACCAATCAGGGCCGTGTCCAGGCCTATGATGGCCCAATCTATATTGCCGACGCGGCGCTGTTCGTTAAAGCTACCCAGCCTGCGCTCGGCATCACCGATCCGTACCAGCTCACGGAAACCCAGTATGCCGCCGTGCTTAACGTATTGCGGGACCAGCATGCGCTGATCCACCGCTACTGGCATGACACCACCGTACAGATGAGCGATTTCAAAAACGAAGGCGTGGTGGCGTCCAGCGCGTGGCCGTATCAGGCAAATGCCCTGAAAGCGGAAAACCAGCCGATCGCTACTGTATTCCCGAAAGAGGGCGTTACCGGCTGGGCGGATACCACCATGCTCCACGCCCAGGCGAAACACCCAATGTGCGCGTACAAATGGATGAACTGGTCGTTAACGCCAAAAGTGCAGGGCGATCTGGCGGCATGGTTCGGTTCGCTGCCGGTCGTGGCGGAAGGCTGTAAGGCCAGTACGCTGTTGGGCGAGAAAGGCTGCGAAACCAACGGTTATAACAACTTCGACAAAATCATGTTCTGGAAAACCCCGGTGGCGCAGGGGGGCAAGTTTGTGCCGTACAGCCGCTGGACGCAGGATTACATCGCCATCATGGGCGGGCGTTAATTGCCGGGAGCAGAACATGACGTACGCGGTAGAGTTCACTGACGTTTCCCGCCTGTACGGTGACGTACGGGCGGTGGATGGGGTCACCATTGGCATTCATGACGGAGAGTTTTTCTCAATGCTGGGGCCGTCTGGCTCCGGCAAAACCACCTGCCTGCGCCTGATTGCCGGGTTTGAGCAGCTCAGCGACGGCAAAATCACTCTCTTCGGCAAAGAGGCCAGCGAACTTCCGCCATGGGAGCGAGATGTGAACACGGTGTTCCAGGACTACGCGCTGTTCCCGCATATGTCGATCCTCGATAACGTGGCCTACGGCCTGATGGTGAAGGGCATCGACAAAAAAACGCGACACGCGCGGGCGAACGAGGCGCTGGAAAAGGTCGGTTTAGGTTTTGCCCTTGCCCGCAGACCGTCGCAACTCTCGGGCGGCCAGCGTCAGCGCGTGGCGATTGCGCGTGCGCTGGTCAACGAGCCTCGCGTATTACTGCTGGATGAGCCGCTCGGGGCGCTGGATCTGAAGCTGCGTGAGCAGATGCAGTTTGAGCTGAAAAAACTGCAGCAGGAACTCGGTATCACCTTCATTTTTGTCACGCACGATCAGGGTGAAGCCCTGTCGATGTCCGACCGCGTGGCGGTGTTTAACAATGGGCGTATCGAGCAGGTAGATACCCCGCATGCGCTCTATATGCGCCCGCGCACGCCGTTTGTCGCCGGTTTCGTCGGCACCTCAAATGTGTTCGATGCGGGCATCGCCCGTCGCGTCTGTGGTATGGAGGGTATGTACTCGCTGCGCCCGGAACATATTCGTCTCAATCAGGATGGAGAAGTTCAGGTTCAGGGCGTGGTACAGGCGGTACAGTATCAGGGGGCGGCAACCCGCGTGGAGCTTGCGCTGGCAGATGGCGCAAAGCTGCTGGTCAGCCAGGCGAATCTCAGCGGTGGAATCTTACCTTCGGGCGTTGAACCCGGCCAGAAGGTGCTGGCATCCTGGTCGCGCGGGGCCATGGTGCGGCTGAATGAGGAGCGGTGAAATGGAGATGCGCGTTTCACCTGCGCCCGGGCCGCACGGCACCCAGCGCCGTATCACCGCGCTGTTCTGGCGCAAACCCGCATTAGGGCTGTTCCTGCTGCTCCTTGCCCCGCTGATGTGGTTCGGCATTATCTATTTAGGCTCGCTGTTTACGCTGCTGTGGCAGGGGTTCTATACCTTCGATGACTTCACGATGTCGGTCACGCCGGACCTGACGCTTGCGAACATTCAGGCGCTGTTCAACCCGGCAAACTACGACATCATCCTGCGAACGCTGGCGATGGCTATCGCCGTTACCCTTGCCAGCGCGATCCTGGCCTTCCCGATGGCCTGGTACATGGCGCGCTATACCCGCGGCAAATGGAAAGCGTTTTTCTATATTGCGGTGATGCTGCCGATGTGGGCCAGCTATATCGTCAAAGCCTACGCGTGGACGTTGCTGCTGGCGAAAGATGGCGTCGCACAATGGTTTCTTGGGCATATGGGGCTGGAGCCGGTGTTGATGTCGATCCTCACCCTCCCGGCGATTGGCGGCAATACGCTGTCGACTTCCGGGTTGGGGCGTTTTCTGGTGTTCGTCTACATCTGGCTGCCGTTTATGATTTTGCCGGTGCAGGCTGCGCTGGAGCGTTTACCTGCGTCATTGCTGCAGGCCTCTGCCGATTTGGGCGCGCGTCCGCGTCAGACGTTCCGCTACGTCGTATTTCCGCTAGCTGTACCCGGTATTGCGGCCGGGTCGATATTTACCTTTTCGCTGACGCTCGGTGATTTTATCGTGCCGCAGCTGGTTGGGCCGCCGGGATACTTCATTGGCAATATGGTCTATTCCCAGCAGGGGGCGATCGGCAATATGCCGATGGCGGCGGCATTTACGCTGGTACCGATTGTGCTGATTTCTCTCTATCTGGCGTTTGTGAAACGCCTGGGAGCGTTCGATGCACTCTGAGCGCGCACCGCTGTTCCTGAAAATTGCCGCGTGGGGTGGGGTGATCTTTCTCCACTTCCCGCTGCTGATCATCGCCATCTATGCGTTTAATACCGAAGATGCAGCCTTCAGTTTCCCGCCGCGCGGGTTGACGCTGAAGTGGTTTAGCGTAGCTGCCTCGCGCGGAGATATCATTGATTCCGTGACGTTGTCACTTCAAATCGCCGCCATGTCGACGGCTATTGCGCTGGTGCTGGGCACGCTGGCGGCCGCGGCGCTGTGGCGCAGCACATTTTTTGGCAAAAACGCCATCTCGCTGTTGCTGCTGCTACCCATTGCCCTGCCGGGGATTATCACCGGCCTGGCGCTGCTGACGGCGTTCAAAACCATCAATCTTGAACCCGGATTTTTCACGATCGTTGTCGGACACGCCACCTTCTGCGTGGTGGTGGTATTTAACAACGTGATCGCCCGGTTCCGTCGTACCTCCTGGAGCCTGGTCGAAGCCTCGATGGATTTAGGGGCGGACGGCTGGCAAACCTTCCGCTACGTGGTGCTCCCCAATTTAGGGTCTGCGCTGCTGGCAGGGGGGATGCTGGCCTTTGCCCTGTCGTTTGATGAAATTATCGTCACAATATTCACCGCGGGGCATGAGCGCACGCTGCCGCTGTGGTTGCTCAACCAGCTTGGACGTCCGCGCGATGTGCCGGTCACCAACGTGGTTGCGCTGCTGGTGATGCTGGTGACGACTCTCCCCATTCTGGGAGCCTGGTGGCTCACCCGCGACGGCGAGACTGCCGCCGGTGGCGGAAAATAACGTCGATTTCAACAGGACAATGCTATGCAAAATCAACTGCTGATAAAGGGTGAACTGGTTAACGGCGAAGGGGAAAAGCAGCCGGTGTATAACCCCGCCACGGGGGCGGTACTGCTTGAGATCGCCGAGGCGTCTGCCGCTCAGGTCGATGCAGCCGTTCAGGCAGCCGATGAGGCTTTCGACACTTGGGGGCAAACCACGCCAAAGACCCGTGCCGAGTGTTTGCTTAAGCTGGCGGATGCCATCGAGGCGAATGCGGATGAGTTTGCGCGTCTCGAATCGCTTAACTGCGGGAAGCCGCTGCACTGCGCGCGCGGGGATGAGATCCCGGCGGTGGTGGATGTGTTCCGCTTCTTTGCCGGTGCGGCGCGCTGTCTGAACGGTCTGGCAGCCGGAGAGTACCTTGAAGGGCACACCTCCATGATCCGCCGCGATCCGGTGGGCGTCGTGGCCTCGATTGCCCCCTGGAACTACCCGCTGATGATGGCGGCCTGGAAGCTGGCCCCGGCGCTGGCCGCAGGGAACTGCGTGGTGATCAAGCCCTCGGAAATCACGCCGTTGACGGCATTGAAGCTGGCCGAGCTGGCGAAAGATATCTTCCCGGCCGGGGTGCTCAACGTGCTGTTTGGCCGGGGGAAAACCGTTGGCGACCCGCTCACCGGACACGAAAAAGTGCGTATGGTCTCGCTTACCGGATCAATTGCAACCGGGGAGCACATCATCAGCCGTACGGCCTCCTCCATTAAGCGCACGCACATGGAGCTGGGTGGGAAAGCGCCGGTTATTGTGTTTGACGATGCGGATCTGGATGCGGTGGTGGAAGGCGTGCGCACCTTTGGCTTCTACAATGCCGGGCAGGACTGTACGGCGGCGTGCCGGATCTACGCCCAGAAGGGAATTTATCCCGCGCTGGTGGAGAAACTGGGTAAAGCCGTTGCCAGCCTGAAGATGGGCGCGCCCGAGGATGGATCCACAGAGCTTGGCCCGCTCAGTTCTGACGCGCACCTGGCCCGCGTCTGCAAGGCCGTTGATGAAGCGAAAGCGCTCAGCCATATCAGCGTCGTCACCGGGGGCAGTAAACGTGACGGGGCAGGCTATTACTTTGAACCGACCCTGCTGGCCGGGGCAAAGCAGGAGGACGCCATTGTGCAGCGCGAAGTCTTTGGCCCGGTGGTGAGCGTCACCGAGTTTGACGACGAGGCGCAGGTCCTGGCCTGGGCCAACGCTTCGCCATACGGTCTGGCATCGTCCGTCTGGACAAAAGATGTGGGCCGCGCCCATCGGCTGAGCGCGAGGCTGCAGTACGGCTGCACCTGGGTCAATACCCACTTTATGCTGGTAAGCGAAATGCCGCACGGCGGGATGAAGCTCTCAGGCTACGGGAAAGATATGTCGGTATACGGGCTGGAGGATTATACGGTTGTCCGGCATGTCATGATTAAACACGACTAAATTTAGTGCCGCGCTGATGTGAAATAGCATTTGAGCGGCGCATCTTTTTTTGAACTTGCGCATTGCTGTATACATTAAAGATATCTACTGTCTGCACGCCATTTTCGGCATAATAATTTAATGACAGTAGGTTTCTGTGAATAAAATATTCGCATTATTTTTGGTATCTGGCATTTTTGCCATGTCAGGATGTGCCACCATTGTTGGGGATGATACACAACTGGTGCAGGTCAACAGTAATCCTGCGGGCGCGAATTTTGCTATTAAAGATGATGAAGGCAGAATAGTTGCGCAGGGAAAAACGCCGCAAGGTGTCACCTTGTCCAAATCGGACGGAAGTTACTTTGGTAAAAAGAATTATCAAATAACCTTCGAAAAAGATGGCGTGCAGCCTGTGACGCTGCCTTTGAAAGCCAATGCAAACGGCTGGTATATCGCCGGAAATATTGTTTTTGGCGGGCTGATTGGCTGATTGGCTGATTGGCTGATTGGCTGATTGGCTGATTGGCTGATTGGCTGGCTGGCTGGCTGGCTGTTGATCCATTTAACGGCGGAATGTATACGCTAAAACCTAAAGAAGTGAACCCTACGCTTGCCGCAGTGAAGTGAATAAGCGTTAAAGCCAGTGCGGGCTGTGGATTATGCCTCTGTAATATATTGTGTAAATCAATATGAACTTATTACAAAAACTCAGCTTATTTTGAACATATAGCGTACTGAGCTGATGTTTAGCGCTGCTTTTTCTGTCGGCCTGACTTTGAATACTGCTACAACAACCACTATTATAAATTAGCCATCCCTCACAGGATGGCTGTATTTATTTAATTTAATGAAATACGAACCACACTATCTAGGCCTTTCGTAGTGTTGTCGTCATTGAAGTCCTGCTTCACTGTTACGTATAACGTTTTACCGTCTGGTGTCACCAGGAGGCTGTTAGGATGGCTGGTGAACGTCCAGCTGTTTTTCACGGCATAGCTGCCAGCGTCAAGCTGCAGCACCTTCTTTGACTCGCGCTGGCTGATGTAAATTTCGTTGCGCGTAGCGTTGAACTTAATCCCCAGCGCATCGCCTTCAAGACGCTTGATAACTTTCCCGCTGCGCTCATCAAATACCAACGTGGTTTTGGCTTTTGAATCATCGGTCACGAACAGGCGGCCGGTAGCCGGATCTTCTGCCATGTTGAGAAACAAATACCCTTTTTTATCTCCCGGCGTCCAGCGCTGTTCGATTTTATACGTGCCCGGGTTAATCACCAGAATTTCACCGCCGCCATTGGCGGCATAAAGGCGATCTGTCAACGGCGAATAGATAATCCCCGTCACCCATTTTCCGGCATTCTCGATTCGGGCTTTTAGCGTCATGGTGCTGGCATCAACCACGGAGATAAAACCAGGGTCGGCAACGCCGCCGATAAACAGTTGTCCCTTGTGGAAGAGGATCTCACGTGCGCCAACCGGGTCGCCATCCTTATCTTTGCCTTCAAACATCAGGCGCTGCAGCACCTTGCCGCTTTGCACGTCCACTTTCGATACACCGCCATCAAGGGTGTTGGTGGTGTAGTAGACCTTGCCATTATCGTCCGCCGCCATGCCGAAGTTTTTCAGGTCGGTGTGGGTTTCACTTTGCGTGGCAAGCGTTGCGGGATCCAGTTTATAGAGCACTCCACCGTTGACGTTTTTAAAGCCCTGCGCGCTCGCGACGTATAACGCGTTTGCCGTTGGAGAGTAAACCATCTCATACAAACCATCAGCGAGTTCGCGCTGCTTGAATGCAGCCGAATCAGGGGAAGTTGCTGACGCGGTTGCGCTCAGGGTTAACGCCGCGGTAAGGACGCTGACGCCCCATGTCTTTCCGTTTAGCCATTGCAATTTGTTCATTTTTTGTTCCTGTTAGACGAGAGAGGCGCTGATTTTTTATAAATATACATTTATTTACATTTCACTTACAAAATAACCTGTGCATAATAAAGCAAATAATTATCATTTCCATTCTTATTTAGATAGATGACTTGCAAAAACGACAACAACTGACAGGTAACATGATGATGCTTAACGGCAGGGCAATTCGCGCGAAAGCGCCCGCAGGATTAATTCATACGCCATTCTCACTTTCACTGCTTGCGCTGGCGATGTCCGCCGTCATGCACCCGGCACAGGCGGATGAGAATACACAAGAACAAGAAATGGTTGTCTACGGCGACGGGGGCGGGAGCGCCGATTCGCAGCAGGATTATGCGGTAAAAACCACGCGCTCAGGCACCAAAATGCTGCTGACGCCGCGCGACGTTCCCCAGTCAGTAAGCGTCGTGACGCGCCAGCGTATGCAGGATCAGGATCTGCAAACCATTGACCAGGTATTAACCAATGCCACCGGCGTTTCGTCGCAGCAGGTTGATAGCGAGCGTTCCAGCTACTTTTCTCGCGGCTTTGAAATCACCAATTTCGCCTACGATGAGATCCCCACATCGATGGGCGACGCGTGGAACTTTGGCGATGCGCAGGAAGATACCGCCATTTATGATCGTATCGAGATTGTGCGCGGCGCGAACGGCCTGATGACCGGCGCTGGCGATCCGGGAGCAACGGTGAACATGGTGCGTAAACGTGCCGACAGTAAAACCTTCAGGGGCAACGTCAGCGCAAGCTACGGAAGCTGGAACAAACAGCGTTATGTGGGCGACATCTCCGCGCCGCTCAATTCCGACGGAAGCCTGCGCGGGCGCGTCGTGGCAGGTTATCAGGATCAGGACAGCTGGCTTGACAGATATGGTAAGCGCAAGAAATTTCTCTATGGCGTAATTGAAGGCGATGTAACGGAACACACAACGGCCTCGCTGGGCTGGGATTATCAGCAAACAAATACCGCCAACCCGACCTGGGGCGGATTACCCAGCCTGTACAGTAACGGCAGACGCACCCATTACGATCGCAACGTGAGTACCTCGGCGGACTGGACGGGATACAACGTTGAATCACGTAAAGTTTTTGCTAACCTCACTCACAGCTGGGATAACGGCTGGTCGATTCGTTTCAATGGAACCCACGGCGAGCAAACGTTCAACGACACTCTGCTCTACGTGATGGGCAATCCGGACGCCACCACCGGTGAGGGCGCAACAGGCTGGGGGAGTAAGGATCGCGGCAAGCGTACCCTGGACTCCTTTGATACCTACGCCAGCGGACCTTTTGAACTACTCGGGCGTCAACATCAGCTGATGGCCGGAGCCAGCTATAGCCGGCAGCACAATGCCACCTTCAGCAAAGACGGGCCGATGGACAGCGATCGGATTGGCATCTTCAACAACAGCTGGGACGGCAGCGTGGCCGAGCCGGAGTGGGGCGACTGGTATCAAAATGCGGATGATATCGTGCGGCAAAAATCGGTGTATACGGCGACACGCCTGTCGCTGGCGGATCCATTGTCGCTGATTGTTGGCGCACGTTATACCCAATACAGCTCAGACGGCAGCAGCGGCGATATGCGTAAATACAACACCACGCCTTACGGCGGGCTGGTATATGACATCAACGACAGCCTTTCCGCTTACGCCAGCTATACCTCAATTTTTGCCCCGCAAACCAAACGCACGAAAGATGGCGCATGGCTTTCCCCCGTCACCGGCAAAAACTATGAAACGGGCCTGAAGGCCGACTGGATGGACGGTCGACTGACCACCAACGTTGCCGTATTCCGCATCGAACAAGAGAACGCAGGAGAGGCCATAAGCGGAGAATTCGTTAATGGATCCAGCGAACAAGCTTATCGCGCAACCAAAGGCGCAGTGAGCAAAGGGGCGGAATTTGAAGTGAACGGTGCCGTTACCGACAACCTGCAGCTTACCTTCAGTGCGACCCGTTACGTTGCCCGTGATTCAGATGGTCGCTTTAACAGCTTCGCGCCGCAGACGCAGCTGAAGCTGTTCAGCCGCTACCGCGTCCCGGTGCTTCCGGAACTGACCGTAGGCGGCGGGATTAACTGGCAGAATCAGGTGTACAAAGATGTCACCGGTCCGGACGGCGAAACGCAGCGCCTCTACCAGGGCAGCTATCCGCTCGTCGATTTGTTCGCACAGTATCAGCTGACGAAACAGCTGGCGGTGCAGGCAAACGTCCGCAACCTGTTCGACCGTGAATACTACTCCTACCTCGATGACTCTGCCGTCTATGGCGAACCGCGTAGCGTCTCGGTAAGCATGAATTACACATTCTGATGCAATCAGCATATTGTTATCCCGGCCATCACCTGTTCCGAAATGCGCTTCGACTCTACCGCGCCTAAAGCTTCGCCGCGCCACCCTCAACGGGTTGATGCGTTTTGCGCCCACCTCGATGTCATCCTGCCCCTGGGATGGCGTCGCGGTGGATGCGCGCACTTATCTGGCGTTCATTACGCGGGCTGATCCTATTCATCGGATGCGGCCACTGCGTACTGGAAAACACCGTTCGCCACTGCAGGAACATTGTCTCTGACACCCTTGAATGGATTATCGACAAATATGCCGAAATCATCGTCACTATGTGTCAGCGCAACGTTTAAATTACTGAATTATAGATGATATATAATTGGCATATTTCATGCATGACTGTGAAAAGGGGGGAATATTGTCCCCTGAGTTGATGATGAAACCCGAGGTTACGCTGCTTTCAGGTAACGAAACCGCATAATTTTATCATGTCAAAAATTCACTTTTAACAGGTCTGTTACTGATGAAAAAAGTTACTACCGTCTGCCCTTATTGCGGCGCAGGCTGCAAACTTAAGCTGATTGTTGAGAATAACAAAATTATCCGTGCCGAAGCGGCCGATGGCGTGACAAACCAGAATGAACTTTGCCTGAAAGGTTATTACGGCTGGGATTTTCTCAACGATACCAGGCTACTCACACCACGACTGACGCAGCCGATGATTCGTTATGAGAAGAACGGTAAACTTAAGCCCGTAAGCTGGGATGAAGCCATCAACTATACAGCTAATCGACTTAAATCCATCAAAGAACAGTATGGCCCACGCGCAATTATGACCACGGGATCATCACGTGGAACAGGTAATGAAACTAATTATGTAATGCAGAAGTTCGCACGAGCGGTGCTGAATACCAATAATATTGACTGCTGCGCACGTGTTTGCCACGGACCATCAGTTGCAGGTCTGCAGATGACACTGGGTAACGGTGCAATGAGTAATTCAATCGGCGATATTGAAAATTCAAAATGTCTGCTGGTGTTTGGCTATAACTGTGCCGATTCACATCCAATAGTAGCGCGCCGTGTAATTAAAGCGAAACAAAACGGTGCCCGAATCATCGTTTGCGATCCGCGTCGCATCGAAACCGCTCGTATAGCCGATCAGCATCTGCAACTGAAAAATGGCTGCAATATGGCACTGGTAAATGCTTTTGGATATGTGCTGCTTGAGGAACATCTTTACGATCAAGCATACGTTGAGAAATACACCGAAGGCCTGGATATTTACCGTGAAGGGGTTCAAGGCTATAAACCGGAGGACGTTGAACACCTCACCGGTGTTCCGGCCGAGTCAGTTCGTCAGGCAATGCGTACTTACGCTGCCGCACCGTCGGCTACCATCATGTGGGGGATGGGCGTGACGCAGTTTGGTCAGGCGGTTGATGTGGTTAAAGGGCTCGCAAGCCTTGCGTTGCTGACGGGGAATCTGGGGCGTGAAGGTGTAGGGGTTGGCCCGGTTCGGGGACAAAATAACGTACAGGGTGCGTGCGATATGGGCGTGCTGCCCAACCAGTTTCCGGGTTATCAGGATGTGGAAAATAAGCAGGTCCGGACTAAGTTTGCCAAAGCCTGGGGCATAAACGTCGATGACATGGACGACAAAGCCGGCGTACGTATCACCGAAGTTCCGCATCAGGCTCTTGAAGGTAAGATTAAAGCCTACTACATCATGGGTGAAGACCCGTTACAGACCGAAGCTGATCTTGGTCTGGTACGTAAAGGTTTTGAAGCACTTGATTTTGTTGTCGTTCAGGACATTTTCATGACCAAGACAGCTGAAGTGGCAGATGTTATTTTACCCGCCACTTCATGGGGTGAACATGGCGGCGTATTTACCTGTGCCGACCGTGGTTTCCAGCGTTTCGAGAAAGCAATTGATACTCCTTACAATGTCAAACGCGACTGGGAAATTATCAGCTTAATTGCCACAGCGATGGGATACCCGATGCATTACGACAATAACCAGCAAATCTGGGACGAAATGCGCGAACTTTGTCCTCTCTTCTTTGGTGTTACATACGAAAAAATGGGTGAAATGGGTCATGTGCAGTGGCCATGTCCAACACCCGAACATCCGGGTACACCCTATCTTTATAAAGACAACAGATTCGATACCCCAACGGGGAAGGGCCAGCTATTTGCCGCTCCTTGGCGTGCGCCAGCGGAACTCCCGGACGAAGAATACTCGCTGGTGCTTTGTACGGTCCGTGAAGTTGGCCACTACTCATGTCGTTCCATGACGGGTAACTGTGCGGCATTGCAAAGCCTTGCTGATGAACCTGGTTTTGTACAAATCCATCCGGAAGATGCAAACGAGCGGGGTATCAAAGACAAGCAGCTGGTGTGGGTCAGCTCGCGCAGGGGAAAAGTGATAAGCCGTGCAGATGTGAGTGAGCGCATTAATGCAGGGACGGTATATATGACTTACCAGTGGTGGATAGGTGCGTGCAATGAGCTGACGCAGGACAACCTTGACCCGATATCCAAAACGCCGGAAACCAAATATTGCGCGGTCAACGTTAGTCAGATTACCGATCAGTCGTGGGCAGAAAACTATGCACGGACGACTTATAGCACGATGAAGGCGCGTTTACTGCAGGCGGTGGATGCCTGACGGATCTGTTGCACATCACTGTCCGTATTATTATGCAGAGTATTAGTTGGTACGCGTATATGCCCTGAGTCAATGCATACTGGCAATGCTCTGCTGAACGGAAATCAAATTGTTACCTGTCTAAATGTGATAATTGATCCAGATGGAGTTACGGGGCTGACGGTGATGTGAGGATGACCTAAAGCGGGCAGGCGCACGACTGTCCGTAGGGCGCGCAGATCGTTATTATAATTGCCCGGATCAATCACAGTCACATCCGTTATAGAATGAGGTAATCAATATTTTCACTCTCTAATCCGTATTGGCGTGAAATCTACTATTGACTGCCTGAGGGGGCAAAATAGTAATCCGGAGATTACACGACAATTGTTATCGGAATACGCTAATTAATGTGATCATGATCACACTTAGGGGTGTTGTTAGTATGATTATGACAGCATTAGTTGTTAAATAAGACTCATTAGCATTTGCAAAGGTTGCGACAATACAGGTAAATAAAAATGACGATTAACTATTTTTCATAAGGTGATCCTGTGCTGTTTAATGAGTACAACAAGCATGGTTTGTTGTTCTTTTACTTATTCAAGCTGAATATTTCTTTGCTAGTGCTGTCCGTTAGAGACAAGGAGTGGTCATGGTTTTTAGAAATAATCAAAGGAACTGTGATATTGCAGATGCAATTATTTCTGGTGTTATTAATTTCGTCATTTTCTATTCTTTTATTTCTCTATATAACATATTTGTCAATAACGAACCTATAATATCAGTTTCGAGAGCACTGGTTTCGGTATTTGCCGTTGTATGCATCTTTTTTTTGAGTAATGGATATTATTCGGTGTTAAATAAAATAAGGAACTACAGAGATGAAAATACTTACAAATAGTCAAATCAATACCGTGGCTGGAGCGGGAGGCGATATCGGCCGCGAAATTGCGCAGGGACTCGGCGCTGGTGCAGGTACGTATGTCGGCGGCACACCGGGGGCCATTGCTGGTGGAATAGCTGCGGGACAGGTGTATGACTGGGC